>Ga0315284_10003918_pt1 | contig 21136 bp, 15 predicted proteins | sample YL17G09_16_MG_FD_203696 | JGI IMG/M metagenome (GOLD analysis project Ga0315284, IMG submission 203696) | Sediment microbial communities from Yellowstone Lake, YNP, Wyoming, USA - YL17G09_16 | ecosystem: Environmental > Aquatic > Freshwater > Lake > Sediment | place: USA: Wyoming | collected...
TCTTAATAAAATTAATTGCCGTATCCCAATCACTACCTGCAACATAAAAACCAGGGCCAGAAGCAGTAAATCTGGCTAAACCGGATACAAATTGCCTGGTGAATGGATTTAAAGGCATTTTATAATAATTTATCAAACCGGTTCCCGCGCGTGAACCCCACATTAATGGCAGCCTGCCAAGATTAAACTTTAGCCCTTCCTTGGTAAGAATGGTTTTCCAACTTACATCTTTCAACCAAGCTTTAGAAAATAAGTATGGGGCATTTTCTGACTTGCCCAATATATACTCCGCAAAGGATTTGTTGGCTGTTCTGTTAATATAATTACTCGCTACTTTATTTAAGTTCTCTATGCTCCCAACTCTTCCTAGGCCTGTCAATAAGGCACCCGTAGATTGCAAGGCAGCGCTAAATCCAAAACCTGATAGGAAGCCAAATCTAAATTCTTGCCCTGCCTTCTTCCAGAATGCTGCCCTCTCTTCGAAAATTTTTGCTTTTTCTTCCGGCGTCTTTGCTTTTTCTAAACCCTTTGGCCATACACCTGTAATAGCTGCCTCTGCAAAATATACGCCTTCATATGTCAGGCCCCACGCCCAACCCATCCTTGCTGCCATATCTACTCTATTGAAGAAAGTTACTGATTTGTTTATGGCAGAGGAAGCTTGATATAATTCAGAAGTTAATTTGCCGATTTGTCCCGAGACTTCTGGCGTTAAAGACTGAACGCCTTTAACCTTTCCTATAACGCTGCTTAGTTCTTCTGCGATATCGGCAACCTTTCCTGTTCTTCCGGCAAGGATAGTGGTCTTGGCCAGAGATTGCTCAGCCCGGCTAATTTTAGCTATATCTAAAATTAGCGCTTCCGCCTTAGTTATCGTTTGCATAGCAAGCTCGCTACTACCTAACAATCTGCTTGCCTGTGCTGCTTTACTAAGTAAAGCCAATGATTTGCTCTCCATACCCACAAATTTACCCACCTGTCCAATTGCCGGCGCGAACATTAATAGCGTAGTAATCACTTCCAATAATTTCGGATGCCGGATATCTGCGATCGTCAAACTTTCTAACGCCATTTTAGCATCGTAATAACCCGGGCGCTTCGCGTAATCTGCGATTAATTTTTTATCCGCATTTTCTGTGCGCTTCAAATATTCTTTAACGGTTTTGGCAAGCGAAGGATTGGCCTCTATCTGATCAAAAATATTTGCGATGGTAAATGTCCTATCCATTGTGGTATTCCAAGCCCACAATCTGCCAAAGAATAACATTTGAAATTCTTTTGCCTCCGGAAGATTCTTACGGTTCTTTAAGCTATCGTATGCTAAATACATATCGTGAGCTTTAAAAATATCATTCAAAATATCCGTCTGATGCGTGGCAGAAGCATATAATAACATGGCATCAATGAATTTCGATTCCTTTGCTGGAATATCTCCTGAGCCTGGTAATGCCCAACCTAACCACCAGGTATTTCTTTTCGCAGTCTCTGCTTCTTTTAAAGTTACAGTTGAATTCTCGTAGTCTCTCTTAAGTTCCTTAATTTCTTCAGGATTAGCACGGATAGATAGAGCCGCTGAATATATGTCTCTATAAGACCTGTGCGGTAAAGAGGTCAACTCAGATTCCTTGGAAGTGTATTTAAACATCTCTTTAAAGAACGCTTTTTCTTCCGTAAACATATCTGAATATTTTTTTCCGAAATCACTATTTTGGCTAAGAGTATCTAAAGTTTGAAGCGCCTTTACGCCTTCTGATATTGCTTCTTGTAAAATTGCATCGTCTCTACGGGCATTTCCCCGCATATCAACTTCATCTCCCGCATCATGTGCTCTTCCCAGTGCTTCATTGAGAAAATATTTATAATGAGCCTCGTAAGTTTCTTTGCTATATTTGCCGCTTGTTGGGCCATTATAAAGCCCATTATCCTTTAAAAATTGCTGTAAATTAGCTATTTGCCGAGGTGTCCATCTATTGGGAAGGTTTTTAAACCATAATTCCGATGCTATAGGAAGACTTGTTACTACTTCCGGTCCATGCCGGCCTTTTGAATCTACGGTATTCATAATAACTCTTCCGTTATTCGTATATTTAATATCTTCTATTTTGCCTTCTTTGTTGATACTGCGCATATGAAAGATACCCGAACTCTCCTTTGTTACATAAGTAAAATTACCCGCAAAATTCATCGCCTGTTCATAGGATTTTTTAGTCTCAGCTGCAGCAGTTTTTATCGATGAAAGAACTTGCGGCCCTAGTTTCTGTCTTTCTTGGGCAGTTAACTTATTAGCCTCTTCTACAGCCTCTGTTCGCCTGTCGCTTTCTGCTTTAGTTCTGGCTACGTTTGCTGCTGCTGCTTTCTCACCTTTATATCCTTCGGCAGTAGATATGCCTGTTGGAGCAGGCCTGATTCCTTTACCCTCATAAGGATGGAAAAATATTCCAATCAAAACACCCTTTTTACCTTCGGGAGAGACTGCTTCTGGCCTTGCAGAGCCATCTTGAAACCCAATTTGGCGGCCGGTAAATGTAATACCCTGTGACTCTGCCCGCATTCTAAAATACTTATCATGCGCTGCTCTGGTAGTAGGGCCATATTCTCCGGTTGGCTTTATGCCTAACATTCTCTGTAAATCCATTATTTCTTCTTTTGACCACCCTTGCGGTATCTTCGCAAACCAATCAGGAGTGGCAACCGTTGAATTCCTCGTTGTCTTTGCCTTTGACCAATCTACTTTTCCGCCGAACATTGGAGCTGTAACTATTCTGCCATCGGCAAACTGATGCTTAGTATATCTTATGCCATTAAAGGTATAATAAGATATTGTCTTGGGTGAAGCACTGCGTGCTTCTGCCTTTTGCTGTCCTTGCTGACCAATGAGACTTACTTGTTTAGTCTTTACATTGTAAGTGCCAATTGGGCCCTTGTCGCCTTTCTTGTTATAAACCTTGCCATTTTCTATCCAGACACTACGGCCGCCGGCGAGTTTTGCATTATGTAAACTATCACCTGCTGTAGTCGTACCTGGACTTACCCATTGTTTTCCTTTACGGGTATAAATTCTGCCATCTAATAATAATTTTGTTGCTTCCGGAATCCCATTTTTATATATTTCGGTAGCTAAAACTTGCGCTAATTTACCATCTTGCAGTCTTATCCAATCCCCTTTTCTGATAATCAGATTACTCTTTTCAGGCGAGGCAATACGATCATGCCATACGCCTGCGGTTCTGCCATCGGCAAAGGCAAGTTCGAGAACGCCCGGCTGAATCATTCTTGAAACATGCATTCCCTGCACATAATCAATAAAGTTATCTGCAAGCCATTTACCGTTTCTTTGAACGTAATGGCGTAATTGCTGCGGTTTCATATTCTCGTCGTAGAAAATAACTTGTTTTTTACCGTCGTGCTCCCATGCGCGTTGCATACCAGCAGAGATACCTGTTTTTTTATCTATAGATACAAGACTGGTAAAGCCGCTGCCTTGGTAAATTTTATACGGATTATCAGTGTCATCAGGTACTATATAGGTAAAGGGCCTGCCTTCTCTGTCTTTGCGTTCATATTGTGCCCAAGATGTTGTTTGTCCGTTTTTGAATTTGTTAGTAACCCTTATCCCTTCCGGTAAATTAGAAGTGGCTGATATAGGGGTAAATGTGGTGCGGGTTCCTGAGCCGTCTATCTGTTCGGAAAGCCTGAAGGTGTCTGTGCCTGCGTTCCTAGTAAAACGGTAGACAGTGCCGTCTTTGAAAGCAAAGTATTCGCTAAGAGCCTGAGTGTTTGAATCATCGTGTAAATTAAGCGACTGTAAGTTGCCGGTTTGACTAAATACAAGACTGTAAACGGCGTTATCCCGCAGAGTAAACCCTCTCTTCTTTAATTCTTCGAGGTAAGGCAGGGCTAGCTGATTGCTATCAGCCGTTAAAACAGATGTCTGCAACGAAATAACTCTTTCTATCTTTTTAGTTGCTGGATTAAGATTAACTGCTACGGAAATTTGACCGGCTAATTTTTCTGCGCCTGCTAACTCAACGGGAACAGAAAGTTTTAATTTGTCCTTTAAATCTTGAGGTATAGCATTAATATTTTCGAAATGATATCCGCGGGTTCCGTCATCACCTATTGACTCGCGATAACCTTGGCGTTCAAACCAGCGTGCGCCCGCGCCTGTAGACGGCAATACATAAGTCGAGCCATCGCCTACCTGAACTTGCCTATACTTCTTTAATTGCAAACCAGCTACATCAAATTCGGTGATTTCCTGGGGGATACTGGAGAGAGATATTGAACTAATTTGCTTATCTAAGCGGCCTTCAAATTCTTTATCACTAAAAGGTATATTGAATGTCTTTTTGAACTTTGCTTCCAGCGTATACCGCGCAGCCTGGACATCTCCGGAATCAATACTATCGCTTAAGGCAATTCTGGCTGAAGGATTGACATCCGCCAAACCAATTAATTCGCTCATCATTGCCTGCTCGAGACCTACATTGGCAAAAGGAATACCTGCTTTCAGTTTACGAACAAGCTCTGTAAAATTATTGCGTGCAATTCTACCTAACTCCTTAGTGGAATCACGACCCTCAAGGTTGGATACTGCCTGTTTAACAAGATCTTCGGACAAGTCAAGGCTTTGCCGCTGCCAAGAATTGGCTATTCTGTAAAATACGCTGCCATTGGAGGTCTTCTCGGTTATCAAATCAAATGCTGCGCTTTTCCCGGAAAGCAAAATCATCGGTGAGCCAAGGCCATAGGCATTAAGCGCACGACCGTAAAAATTAAATTCATCATTATTTCTGAATCTAAATTCACCGCCTAAGGCCAGGCCGGCAGCAGCATCCAAATAAACATTATTAGCGCTTAATAACAATCCGGTGGCAAAATGACCACCATCTATAACCGAAGCATCCAACCCGAAAACGCCTCTTTCGGGAAATTCTACCAATACCTTGTTGGCATTAACATCATATGAAGGAGTGCTACCGGAAGCGCTGCCGTTGGGAAATGGCTCGCCCAGGAAAATCGCCCGGCCATTCCAGTCTGCGTAAAGCCGGCCGTCCTTAACAAATAACTTGCGGGTGGCAGCAGAGAATTTTTCGCCGTTATAACTTCCCTGGAAAGTTAAATTACCCAAAGGCTCGCCCAAATATTCAGCTTTGCCTTGACCGTCATAATGAATTTCCGGTTCGATGATGCTTCCGGAAACTTGCGCTTCATAACGTCCGGACAAACCTCTCAGAAGCGTAGAGATAAATGGTGAAAACCTTACCGAACGGGTCATATATAATAATTTGATTCCGTCGGAGCCAAAAATGATTTGCGGGTTACTAACGGCATCAGTTGTATAATTCTCTCCAAAAATAGGAAGCCTGATATTGTTGGGCAGCTTAAAGATTCCGCCCAAGGCCAGGCCGGCGCGAATATCTGCTGTCATGCGCGCGCCCTCGGGAGTTAAGAAAATATGCGCCAGCGTAGTAAAATTGCCATCTATTTGCGCAAACTTACCATCGATAGGATTAACTGCCACTTCATTTGCAGTTATATCATAGGGACTGCTATTTGCCGGAGAGATATAATTACTTGCCAGCGGCGTAGAAAGAGTCAACTGTAAGTAGCCTGAGTCATCCCGGCTGTTAGCCGCGCCAATTGGCTGGGAAAGGCTCAGTTGTAAGTAACCTGGATTATTCCGGGTAAGGGCCGGATTCGTAAACGGCAAATCAGAACTAGGTATAACCGCAGAACCTTGAGAATTCAATCTAATGAATGGGGCGTTAGATTCGGGCTTGGCTAGGAAAATAGCAGTGCGTTCTTCATTATTATGTTGCGTTATAATAGAGCCGTCTAATGCCCGCACCGTATAATTTAATGGGTTACCCGCAAGGTCATAATCTACCTCAATATCGACATTTGTTGTCTCGACATTTTGTGTTTTACTTTTTACAAAATCTAATTTGCGGATATTAAATTTTCCCAAGGGAGTCCAATTTTCTCTAAATAGTGGGCTAACCCAAGCATGAAAATCCATCCCCTTTACACCTTCAATATTCATGTCCGATACAACCCTGAATCCTCCGGTGAATAAATCGATTTTTTCTTCTTTTTCCTTAGGCGTAAGCGGAAATTTGAGGTTGGAATCTAAGGCTTTCAATAATTCTTTCTCATTAGTAACCTTTCCGTACCGTACACCCTTGCGCCAATTCCCGATTAGATTGGTAACATTATTGGTAGCAGAATAATGCAATATAGAGGTAATATATTGCGAAAAGGCTTGATCAAAGCTGAAGAATGCCTCGTTGATATGGCTTCTCCAGTCATCTTTATATTTTCGTTGAAGGTTTCCTATTCTATCGGTTAAGGTATTAATACCAAGGAAATGGACGTAATCCATATTTTCTAAGCCGTCGTATATACCTGTTCCCAATTCTTTGGCAGCAAAATTAATACCGTCCTTAACACTCAACTTGTCTGGCACTATACCATATTTTTGTTTAAATAACTCTTTCTGCTGTTCTGTTGGTGGTTTACCTTGCATATATAAACCATAGAGGGTGCTCGTAACAAGCCACGATGCAACTGCTGCGGAAGTAGGCGATAAACCTTTCTTCTCAAGCCCTTGAGAGAGATAATTGACGCCGGCAGAAGCCAAGCCGCTAAGTAAAGCATTGCTCAAGCTGCCATCGCTGCTTAAATATCCTTTTACCAATGCGCCTGCGGCCGAGGCATAAGGAGAATAAGCCTTGTCTGCGCGGTGCTCTACGCCTAACTTCTTAGCCATCCATCCTTCTACTACAGAACTGCCGACTTCTGCCCAGCCATTGCTATAATTCCAGCTTCTGGAAAGAACACTAAAGAAATTACCGTTGGGGAAAGGAAAAGTAATGGTCCCCATTTTCGTATTGTCCCTAAGTTCAGAACTATAATGAAGCTGTGGGGCTATCTTCTTAAACGCCTCCAGCTCACTCAGCTCTAATCCAGAAAGATTAAATTTATAAGGAACCCCAATATAATTTCCATCTGCTACCACTCCCTGGGCAAGCATCATATTCCATAGTTCTTGGTTATTTACTTCTTTTAACCATTTTTCTCTATCCTGCCCCTCTCTCGCCCAGGGTGCCTGATCCCAATTGTGATTGCTAAACTTCGCATAGACTGACCGCCACGCCGCTCCTCCAATTTGCGAGCCCGCATAGCTGCTCATTGCTGAGGTTATGCTGCGCGGCCAATTGAGCTTCTTCATATATTTATCTACTGCCAGAGTAGCTGCCTGGCTAAAAGCGCCTTGGCCAAATCCCTGCGCAAAGACCTTATAACTAAACCCTCCTCCTGCGCAACCGTAAATACCACCGACGATTCCTCCGGCAAGAATCTGGGTGGTTGTGGGGTTTAAGTTAAAACGTTTACTAATAACCATAGTGAGGGCGCTGGTAGCGCCGCTGATAATCCTGCTTTGCTGATACCACTTGAAGAAGTCTAATTTTTTGCCTCCGGGAAGGGATTTACTTACGTAATAGGTTAAGGCCAAACTCAAGAACATATCCCAGAAACCGTAACTTTCAATAGTATAGTTTTTGTTATAATAACCTTCGCCGGCGCCGGTAATCTCAATGGCTTCTTGTTCGCTTAAGGCTGCTGTATCTTGTATGTTCCTTACCAGGCAATATCCGCTAAAGTCAGTTAAAAACTTATCTTTGGGCAAGAATTCTTCTTGGTGCTCATCTAAGAAATAAACCTTTTCCTCGGTAATCTTGGTAACCAGAATATAGTGATTATCTTTAAGGTGGGCGATGAATGGAACAGGGACAGTCCTCTTTGGGGACAGTCCCTTAACTGCATAAAGTTTAATCCCGAAGAATTCAGCGGTTTTAGCCAGCGCGTAAAGAGAAGCCGGAATAACATTAGCGCTGTCTTCCGGCTTAATCACTCCGTTTAAGATATCTATAGTTAAGGTAAGAGTTGCGATATCCTGCTCGGCAACTGCCATTCCATTCTGCTTTAATAAATCGTAGATGACTGCCGGGCCGCAGCTTTCCACAACCTTTCCTTGCAACCAAGCGTAGATTTCCTCAATTCTTTCATTAGTTAAATTTATCGGCTCGGCTAATTCTACGCTTAAAGTGGGTGAAAGCTTGATTGCATTTACCGACTTATTGGCAATGCCTTTTAAGATGCCTTTTACGGTTAAGGGGATGTCATTTTGAGGAGTGCCGTTAAGATTATTACGTGAGGTAACGGCCTGGCGCTGCCAGAGGGTGCGCCAATCATAATTCATTGCCCAGGCTACCTGCTCAGGTAAAAATACCGCCACCACGACAAAAGCTACTACCCTAATCCAGGTCTTAAAACCTGACCTTGGCTTCTCAGGCATAGGAAGCGAGCCAACAGCGAGGTCTGCCGCTGCCGAGGGGTAGACCTCGCTTCCACGGGACTGGTTTGGCTCTACTTCTAAGTTATAATAACTTTTATCGTCCATTTTTCACCCTTAAAAAATAAAAAAGGCCACAATCATCTTGTGACCGTAAAAATCTATCCTCACTCCTTATAACCTGACTTAAAACAAAAAGTCCCTGGAAGAAAATAGGGTTTACAGCTTGATTCTCTCTTTTGATTTGATGGACAAAAGCGAGAGAACTTTCGCCCATCTGTATTATGGTCGGAGAGCGGGGTGCAAGCATAAAACCAATCCCGTTCTTCTGTCGGCGTGAAATTTCACTGATTATCCTGCTTAATGCCTTTTTATTTGAGGCCGGTAAATGGCCGCATAAACCTAAAATTAAAGGTGCAGCCAAAGGAATCCCTGCGCCGCTGGAATGGTTACCGGAAGACGCATGGTTGCCTGAACTGCCACCTGCGCCGGCATTACTACCCCCTGCCTGACTGGGAGCGTTAGCAGGAACCACGGGTGTTGCCGGTAAACCTACTGGCTCCCTATGCGTTGAAGCAGGTAACGGGGCAACCGGGCTACCCTTAGGAAGTCGCGCATAAAGCGGCTGTCTTGGCGATAAATTTAATCCTTTTACTGAGCGAATAATCGTTGGAGTTTTAAATCTTGTATTCATGCTTTGTAATGGTTTAATTCGCGCAGGAGCCGATGATATAGTCGGCGGCTTAAGAGTAGCACGCCTAAGATTATTCCTTGTTGGATTTGCAATGGCTACTCGATTTGGAGTAGCTACCCGAGGCACAGGGGTGTTTAACCGCGCTGTAGTATTGTTTATCCTTCTGGAATTAAATGAAGCCTGACGATTATTCGGAATGGTTACGCGCGAGGTACGCTGATTATTCAGGTTGGTTACGCTCGCCGCAGGCCGCTGATTATTTAAAGTGGTTAAACGCGGATTTAGTGTTGTAATGCGCGTAACGGGTGTCGTTGTCCGTGCGGCAATTGCGGGAATATTTCTCAAAGTATTTCTCACGGTATTGGTATTGTTTATTCTATTTCTTGTAATCTTCAAATTAGTAGCCGGTAAAATTGCCGTTCGAGGCAACCTTGCTGACCGTGTAATGGTATTTGCCGCAGGAAGGTTTATCGGCCTAATTCTTGGTGACGCCAGAGAAGTTATGCGGGGGACAACATTTGTTACTCTGGCTGGAGTAGTTAAACGATTTTTTGCAGCGTAAACCATTTTTGATTGCGCTTCTATTACAGAATTAATCCTTGTGGTTCTTGGTATAACGGCATTGATACGCAACGCAGAGGAGGAAATTCTGGGAATTTGCGCCGTGCGGAAGGAATAAAAACGAGTATTGATGTTAAGATGATCCGGGGAACGCCAAGTCTTTAAATTTAGTCCTGAAGTTCTTGTGGGTGTAAGATTGAAATTAATTCTTGCGGGCGTACGATTTAAACGAAGATTATTCTTTTCCTTTGCCTGCCTTAAAACCTGCTCTGGTGTTGCTGCCACGGCATAGGCAGATGATAAAAATATCCCTATGCTTGCGATAAGGATAATTTTTACCAGATTTCTTCCGTGGCTTTTTTTCATTTTATCCTTGAAGTTGACCTATACGCCGGCTTTGGCGCTTCTAATTTCTGGCTTTTAAGGTTTAAATTTTGTTTAAATAATGACTTTGGACTTAATATCTGGGCTGATAATTTATTTTGCCTGACGATGCCGTTTTTCTTAGTAGCGATTGTATTCTTATTAAAAAGCGTCTTGGGGCTTAATATCTGGGCTGATAATTTATTTGACTTAAGGGAAACTTGGGGCTGTTTGCGTTCTAAATTGGATAAGCGCGCTGCCTTTATCGAAATCGGCTGATTAGCCAGCTGCGCTGCCTGCGCAAGAGAAGAAAAAATAAAAAGCATAAAGACCAGGGATAAAGTTAATTTCCAAATTTTTATCTGACCCTTTTTCATTTTCTGACCCCCCTTAAGCAAGACTCCCCCTTTACCCCCAACTTTTGACCCCCTTTGAAAGTTGAATTTATTCATGATTTCGAAAGTCTTTTTAAAACTTCTTAATAAGCCTTTAAATAAAAACCGAGTTGTCAAATACTGACGACTTGTCGGTATTCGGCAACCCGGCTATCTTATCTTAACTCTTTAAGACCCGTGGCTTTGTGCCCCCTGATCACTCAGGGTTTACCTTTTCGCTCCGTGGCTTTCTATTTCTAATAGCAAGTGAAGTATAACATATTAATATATAGATGTCAAGTAAGAACTGCGTCGGAAAAGAGAGCGTTTTCTCTGTTGCCGGCTAATACTTTTTAAGCACTTTGCCAATGATTTAAAATTCTCCTTAATCGCTAAAAAGCTACTTAAAACCACACTTTTCAAACTGCCAGGGACACCCTTGCGATTGGCATCAAAGACGTCCCTTGATTGGGTTGAAAGACGTCCCTAATGAAGAAATTTGATATAATTGATTTTATTCTTTTTTTGCGTTTAATTAAGAATTTTGTTTTTCAGGAAGCAGGGTTTGTTTTAGATTGGACATTTGCAATCTTAAAAGAACTTGAAACCGCCTCTTAAGAATTGCAACAATACTGGGCCGCCAACAATAACAAGGACTACAGGCAGGATAAAGAAAAGTAAAGGAAAAAGTAATTTTATCGGTGCTTTTAAAGCCATCTCCTCACCGCGCTGGAATCTCCTCACCCTAATCTCCTCAGACTGGATATTTAAGGCCTCACTCACCGGTGAGCCCATGCGGTCTGCCTGGATGAGTGTGCGCACAAAGGAAGACAACTCCGGAAGATTGACCCTGGCAGCCAGGCTCCTTAAGGCTTCGCGCCGCGGCTTACCAACCATATTCTCATGCCAGAATTTGGTTAACTCATTAATTAAGGGGCAGGGTTTAAAACTTTTAATCACGCGGTTGACTGCCAACATAAAGTCAAGACCTGCACCTACGCAGAGATTCAGCAAGTCAATCACATTGGGCAAATCCCTTCTAATCGCACGATGCCTTTTGGCAATCTTCTGCCTTAACCAAAGGTCAGGAAGAAAAAATCCCACTGCCAGGGAGGCAATCAGCAATGTCGGTTTTAATTTAAAAAGGACATAGAAAACAATCGGCGCAAAAACAGTAGATAATAATTTCAGGGCTAAAAATTCAGGAACGTTTAAAGCCGAGTCTGCCATGATTAATCTATGGCCTATCCCTTTTAGCTGCATCTTGGCACTTACATTCTTGGTAAGGGGAACAAGTAAATCTAATGTCTGTGTAAAGGGGTCCTTCTTTTCTTTCTTTGGCTCGGAGATTGTATCTCGGGGTAGATGATGGAAGAGTTTGCGGCGCTGGGAGACCATTCTCGCCGTATCATAGGCAATACCGAAGGCAAAGCTAAAACTTAAGGCAAAGATTAAATAAACAATTGGCATCATCGTTAAATCTCAATCTTACTTAAGATACGGATTAATAAAATCCCTACAACCTGAGAAATAATGGCGTAGGCAATCAACATCTGTCCGACCTTATCTTTGAGCATAAAATCAAAATAGGTCTTATTAATGCTGTGGACAAAAAAGGCAAATCCAATGGGGAGTAACCCCATAATCCAACCCTGCAGCCTTCCCTGCACGGTTAATGCCTTGACCCTACCCATCAGCTTTTCGCGTTCCCTGATGGTAAAAACCAATTTGGAGAAGGTTTCGGTGATGTCGCCGCCGGTTTCCTGCGCCACCAATACCGCGGTAATAATCAAATCCAACTCTTCTGCCGGCATGCGTTTTTTCAAATCATTTAAGGCTACTTCTAAGGTAGCGCCCATGCGCACCTGCCGCACCACTAGGCTAAATTCCTGGCTGATGGGAGACGGCATCTCTTCTACCAGGGCATCAAAGGCCTGTAAGAGGCTTAGGCCTGCCTTCAGAGATGATGAAAGAATCATCAGGCCATCGACCAGCTGTTTGGAGAATCTGCTCGCGCGTAGTTTTTCCATATTTTTAATTATCAGGGAAGGCAACATTAAACCAAAGATGGCGCCGATAAGCGCGGCAAAGATATGCCTGAGGAAAAGAAAGGAGAGCCCGGCTAAAACAATCGGGCTTAAGACATCGAGAAGTAATAATTTTTTCAGTGGCACATCGAGGAACATACGGTCTAATTTCGGGGTCACTTTATCCAGGCGCTTCTTCTCCCACAACTTAAACCACGTCTCACCTATAGGATAAAGCTGAGTGCCAATTAGGCCCGCAGAACCAAAAATTAAAACCAGTATAATAAATTTTAGAAACATTTTTTAGCTACTAGGGAGTAATGCCGATGATTTGCTTATCATACTGCCGGCCATAGCCAAAGGTATCTGCTGCCTCGCGCCATCTGCCGGAAATTGCCCGCTTAAAATATACTGAGATCGCCAAGAGCGCGGCGAGAATAACTACAATCAACACCGCATATTCTACCATCAAATTGGCTTTATTGGAAGATATTGATTCCCACGTTTTCATATCTGTTGGCTCCTGCGTAATCCCAATGGTAATTATCCCTGACTAAACTTGCTGACGTCTGGTAATCATAGGCTGCCTTTGCATAGCCGTGAATACTATAATATTTCAGCAGGTTAGTCAGTTTATCTGATAAGCCAGCATCCTTTATCTCTTCGTCAGTCAAAATTCCATCACCGCCTGCTAAATTATTTCCGTAGACATCCTTTTTGTCGGCATTATTAAGGTCAATCGTAGCAGGTTCATCAAAAACCGGCGCACCTGCCACATCCGCCTGCCGGGGACTATAACGAAACTTCCATAGCAAACTACCGCTCATTAAAGAGACATCCTTCTGCTGGTCGTAACGCCGCACAGTCATGGTAACTGGATTATAGCCCCAATTTGGCTCACCAGAACCATCGCGGTCGCCATAAGGCATACCAGGAATATATCCCACATCATTATTATAAGGATATTCTATCTCCCAACACTCTTCGGAATAGAAAAAATGATCTCGCGAATAATCATCCAGCTTTGGAACAATAAAATCAGAGGTTTGAGCAAGCACAAAATGCCAGCCGAGATTGTCCTTCCAGCCATAAAATGCTTCAAATTTTATCGGCGGCTCACTATGGCCAAAGAGAAGATTTTCCAGTTCTTCCATGCGCGTCTTTATAGTTGCGCGGATGCCGCCTTGGCTGTCCAAACCCCCTACATCATTTCTGAAGGTTTCAATATTTGCTCCAATATTCTCTAGCTCTGTTTGGTGAAGGCTATAAAAACTCGGGGCCTTTTCCTTAATCTGAGTTATAACTTCGTTCCACTCAGCCAGCCAACTATCCAAATCATCCCAGACGCTAATATTATTTTCTGCTTTGTTATACCACCAATTCCAGGGAGTTGTGATTTGTGGATTTTCAGAACTGTTACCCAGTTCCTCAAATATCCCTCCCTTGGCATTGTCTTTTTTACCGGAGAACAGGGGGGATAAATAATAACGCTGATAATAAAAGATACCTTCCCAGCTTCGAAAGGCCGAAGCATTAGCCAGTTCCGCAGAATTGCGCGCCAGAAAATTATCTGTCTTGGGAATTATCCCGGTGCTATTAATCAGAATTTTAATCGCATTGCCGTTTGCGTCAAGAACGGGCTGGCCGAGTGCATCAAGCAGAATCGGCGAAAGCGCTCCGTTAGCGTCATAGGAAATAGCACTATAACCAAAGCGGTGGCGCATTATATCCACGCTATCATTAGGTGATTGGGCTAAAACATAGGGCGCCCGACAGTCGTCTCCGCAAGCCCGCCCCCAGCTTGCACCCCTGACGCTACAATCCTTACACAAATCACAAGGGCCGCTCAAATAACCCTTAAGAAAATCATTCAGGCCGCCATTAAAATCAGGACTATCTTCTTGCGGGCACTGGCTAAAGTCAAAATTTTCTCCCGGCTCCCAGAAAGATAAATCCACGCCAATCCCTGCCTGCTCTAAAGTTTGCGCAAAAGGTAAGAATTCGGTAACTAAAAATCCCAAGAACTCTTTTGCCTGGTCATTAAACGCTCTGATTTCCGCTTTAAATGCTTCGACTTTCTCAAATGCTTCTTGGTCTTTGATTATCCCCTTTTCCAGCTTATAGAGCGTGATTAATCTTTGTTTGTACCAGCTGCTTAAACGCGAAACTTTATCATCCGTTCTCTCGTCTTCATCCACATCGTTGACATCAATTACCCTCGCTGGATCATTAACCACTAACCTCAAGGCCGTAAACATCCCCTGCTCCCTTATCTGTTGCTCCTGAGTCAACCTGCTCATATCCCGGTTAAGCGATTCACTTTCTTTTCCAGAAACATTAGAACGTTTCTGGAAAAAATCATATAAGGCAAGCGCTCTTAATAATATATTCCAACCCCAAGCCCAGGGGCCTAAAACGATTGTCAAGAAATCCAGCCAGTCGGCAATTTTAATACTGCATACGTCATCTGAACCATCTAAGACGGTTTCTGACAAATAACGCGCCTGGCTGCCTAATTGTGCGGCCATAGATAAAGCGCCGATATCCGCCGCAATATCCACGGTTACTTTTTTATTGCTGAGGATGCCGATATTGATCGTAATCACGGTAAAGAGGATGATTACGGCTATAGAAAGGGTAAAGAGAATGGCAATCTGTCCGGTAACCTTGCCTTTTTTAAACTTCTGCCAAAATATAAAATAAAAGTTTTTTTTCATCGTCAGTTAGGAAAAATATGCAACTTGCGTTCCGGATGGCTATCATCAATGGGATAATCAGTGCCGGCCTTATAGCTTTTTTGCCTTTCTACCATGGTTTTATTCATCCAGACAAAGATATAAGTCGCGCCCAGAAGAAGTAAAATAGTGATGATTAAGGCAAAAGCAGTCTCTAGGCTTACCTGCGCTGACTTTTTTTTATCTTTGTATAACAGATTCGCTTTCAACAACGTCTGCATTAAAAGTACCATTCTTATCAAACCCCCTATTAATGATGCGAGTGGTCTTTTCTTTATAAGATACTGCTTCGCTGCTAGAGTAATTACCTGCAGCTTGAGAAGTAGTAGTTAATGCCTTATTATAAGTTGTCTCTTTACGGTAACCCGGCATTAATCCCGGCCTTAGATTAATATCTGTATCTTCTGTGTCTTGGGTGGTATCCATATCGCCCAAGGTGTAATCCATCACGTAAAGCGTAGTTACACGGTAAATATCTTTGTCGTCTTTATCTTGCCCTACAATTATATCTTTATTAAACCCCACAATGGTTTCTTCAGAATTATCGCCGTTAAAATCTGCGGACATACCCCTTGCCAATAATAAGACTGTTTCAGTATTGGGATCTCCGTCGTCATTAAACTCTATTGCTTCGCCATCTTCGCAATTACAAAGTTCATCCCGAGAATTAAAACAAGGGCCATGAGGATTTCCGTTAGCATCTTTGTCTATAGTATTAATGTCCAAATCAATATACCGGTAATAGAGGCCGTCTCCCTCATTTGGCGCAGAATCAATACTGCGGTCAGTAAGCTTAAATTTATCCAGCAAATCGGAAATTTTCATCGTCAATTGGGGAAAGGGACTAGTATATGGCGGCGCGAAATCCGCAATTGTATAGGAATACGGCTGTCCATTAATCTTAAAATTTATCCTGGGCAGCTGGTCGCGATCACCATAATTAGCACCGCTGTATAATCTATTAGTTACGGTTATGCCATAACTGGCTCCCACCGGCTGGAAACCACCGATTCCCCAGGCATCCTGCGGGTCAGGTATATGCTTATCATTGATTACCACCATATCAGCAGAGGCAAACGGTCCTTTGTTGCCGGCATCAATAATATCGTAAGATTTTTGCCGGGTCTCTTTATACGCCTGCATCATCTGTCTTTGTTGAAAATTATAACTCATCCCATAACTGATAAGAATACCCAAGCAAAATAGAAATATCGTGCCAAAAATCGCCAGCTCTACGGCTGACTGCCCGCGTTTATTCATACAAACCTCCGAAAGGACCGACTTCTTCGTAACCGCTGCGCACCGTGGTCTCCTTCTCGGTATCAACATGAACGCATTTGCATTCGCCAGTCTCATCATCGCAATCAAAATGGCCGCCCACACAAGTACTAGTGACGCTCACATAATCCTGGTCATCAATTCTTTTGTCTCTGTTAAGATCCAGATAGCCATCAATACAATTCTTTGGCCCGCTCTCACACGGCACCAAAGAAAGTCCGGTATGAGTAGCCGTCTTACCACTGACGCTGTAAGTAACCGTGCCTGAAGTTTTTTTGGCATCAAATTGCTCGCCTACATCATCGGCAGAGCGCCTTACTTGCCCCTGGATTGCCCGCTTAAAGTATATCTGCATAGCTATAAGCGCGGCTACCAAGCAAAATATTAATATACTGTATTCCAGCAAGCTTTGTCCTTTTAATCTCGTTTTAATCACTTTACCGCCCCTTAGTTTACTTGCCCTGCTCTCCTGGCTTTTCAGAAGGTAAGGCGCTCTTATATCCGTACCAAACATTTTGAGAGGATCCGTAAGTTTTTGTCGTTTCGTTTATTCTGCGCGTCTGCCGGCCTTCTGGCTGGACAGCGCCCTGGGTTAACCCTGCCTTATAGATAGCATTAATTGCGCCATATGCCCAATAGTCAGGTTGGACATCAGCAAAAATCGGTGGCCCTTCATAGGGCTCTAAGCTAAAGGCACGCATTAATCCTACTGCTACCTGGTCGCGGGTAAATTCTTCTGTGGGCCTGAATTCTTGGCCCATAGGAACACCAACCATTATCCCGGAATTTAATATCGCATAAATATAACCTGCCGCCCAATAGTCTTGCGGCACATCGTCATAAAGCTGCTGCCCACACTCAGGAGGATAACACTGTTCAAGGGGAGCGTCAGGATGCTGGTAGTTGTAGGCATTAAAGAGCAACACTGCAGCCTGGTCTCTGGTCATATTTAATTCATTGTGGTAAAGGCCATCTGGATACCCGTTGGCAACTCCGGCATCGTAGAGCGCAAAAATCTCTTGCCAGCCAAAATCATTGGGATCAATATCTGCCGGCCGATTTACCGGCCAGGTACTTTGATCATTCGGGTCGTATTGGTGCGTATCCAGGCCTAATCCCCGCGCTAAAAATACTGCCATATGCCCTCTATCAGTAGAGCCTGAGGGCTCATAAGTGCGCAATGAGCTAACTTCCTTGGTACTCATCGTTTCAGTTAAAAAACCTGAACCGCGGTAATTCCCAACCCCTTGGAATGTGCCCCTTTCTCTCATCCCTTCTCTTTGCACACCCAACCCATCAGCAGCCACTTTAATGGAAAGCTGCACACTGCGCTGTAAATACTTCTGCATCAGGAAAAAAGCCGCGGCAATGACACCGATAATAATCGTGTATTCTAGAATGGATTGCGCCTGATTTTTTTTCATCTTATTCTCCGCCGCGGAGGCCGCGGACGCCGCGCAGTAGTATCTGGCAAGACAAATCTTTTTAATGGCCCGATTGTACCCGAACGCGTAATCGTTTCTTTAAAAAATGGCTGCAAAACTCCTTGCGTAATTCCCGCATTATATATTGCGCCAATCTGCCCGTAAGCCCAATAACCATTGGGAACATCACTAAAAAGCGGTTCAGCGCCATCATAACTGGTAAGGCCAAGTTTTGTCTGAAAAGCATTGAATAAAAATACTGCCCATTGATCACGGGTCAGCGTCAATTCCGGCCGATAGAGACTATCATTACCGGCTCCTTGCGGATAACCGTTAACTATACCTGCCTTGGCAAGGGCATTGATAGAGCCGGCTGCCCAATAGTCATTGGGAACATCAGGAAAAAATTGCTGGTCAAACACCGGCTGCAGCCCCAAAGCCTGGCACACTATCACCGCCGCACCAGCGCGGCTATTTGTATCATTGGGTAAAAATATATCCGGATTGCCAAACCCTTGGATAATCCCCAATTGATTACAGATACCAATAACATCATATGCCCAATAATCAGGCCTGACATCATTAAAAGGTTGTGGGCCCGAATATTCGGAAGGTAAATCAGGCTTCCAAAGACGCAGGGCATTAAATAACATTACCAGCGACTCAGCGCGGGTAAGCGGACTATATGGAACATAATAAGACGGTTGGACATCACTACCCCCTAATCTCTTTACTCTTCCTCCTGGTTCCTGAACTTCTTGATTATTACTGGAAGTCGTGGTAGCCATTTCTGATTCCTGGTAATCAGGCTCGTATTGCGAATAGATTACTCCGGGTTCTTTAGGCGCAGTAAAACCTTGGATTATACCTTCTTCATAGAGTGCGCCAATCGCTCCATAGGCCCAATTGCCTGGCAAGACATCAACAAACCTCGGATTTCCGGTATAGGGCTCCAATCCCAAGGCACGCGCCAGAAAAACTGCCATCTGATCCCTGGTGGTATTATATTCAGGATGATAAAGGCCATCAGGGTAACCGTTAACAATACCTGCCTGGGCAAGGGCATTGATGAAACCCGCTGCCCAATGATCATCAGGCACATCCGGGAAAAAAGGTTCCGCAGGATGCTCATAAAGCTGAAGGGGAGCTTTAGGGTTTAGGTAGTTATAAGCATTAAAGATAAAGGTTGCAGTCAAATCTCTGGTATTGGCAATCTCTGAATGGTAAAGTCCGTCGGGGTAACCGTTAACAATACCTGCCCGGGCAAGCGCGTTTATCTCTTCGTATCCCCAATCACCCGGATATATATCGGGAAAGGCTTTTTCTGATTCGGGAGTAGTACCAAGAGTAAGATTACAAGCACGTGCCAAAAAAACCGCCATATCATCCCTGTGCGTCCCGCTTAAAGAACCATAAACGCCCATCTTGGCAACTGTCTGGGTGGAATAAGTGCTGTAGTCAGCAGCACCTTTGAGCCTGGCTTGGATGCCTCGCTTTACATAGATACTCATCCCCAGAATTGCCGCGCTTACCAGGGCAAGCACAAGCGCATATTCACCGATACTCTGGCCCTTGGCTTTTTTCATCTTGGGCTTTACCTCCGCAGAAAAGATACACCGCCACAGCAGTAAATCCTCGATAGCTTACGCTGTGGCGGTGAAACTACTCCACTTTTTTATTGTGGAAAAGATTCATTCGCTAACCTATCCACTGTCTCACTTCCAGTACGATTAGTGGTATCCTGATTAAAATTTCTTGTGGTTGTGCCGTTAAACACATCTTCCGTAGTGTTGGTATCGCGGGTAGTGGTATAATTTGAAGTAGTAAAACCCGGTGAATATTGTTCACCGATCTGGTCAGAAGATTCGCGCATCCTACCTTGGATACCTCTTTTTACGTAAATCTGCATGACAATCAAAGCAGCCACCACCACAAAAATCAGGATGGCATATTCCAGGGTTGACTGTGCTTTTTTACTTAACCCAAACATTCTTTTCACCTCCCTTGAAAGCTTTTAAAAAAGTAAACTTGCGTTCTAGAGTTACTATTGTGTATAATTATGCACTTCCTGGCCAGTAGCGGTTGTAGTTTCTTGTCCGACAATCGTTCTGGTCACTGTTCCGCCTGTGCCAACCTCTTCCTGCACTGGCTCGTGCCTAGTCTGCGTAAGGTTGCGCTGTAACTCCTCAGGCTCATACTGGCTCTGATTACCCAGTTCAGGGGTTTGCGTTGCCAGGTAATCGGTAGTATCTTTTATCCTACCTTGCAAACCTCTTCTCACATAAATCTGCATGGCCATTACTGCTCCGATGACCAGGGCAATCACAATCGCGTATTCTGCAGTTGACTGTGCTTTTTTATTTAACCTAAACATTCTTTTCACCTCCTTAGTATCTTAACCCAAATTTGCTCCTTGGGTTACGGAGTAGTAGTATTAGCATAAGGATTGTAGTCCTTATCATATGTCCCTACGCTCTCAGAACCGGTGCGGTTAGTGCTGTCTTCAAGATATTCCCTTTTGGTAACACCCGCGCCTACATCTGCCGTCCCAAATGATTCTTTGGTGCTAGTATTGCGCTGAATCGTATAATTAGAACCAGTGGCACCCGGTGAATACTGCTCACCAATCTGATCCGTGGATTCGCGCATCCTGCCTTGGATACCTCTTTTCACGTAGATTTGCATGGCAATCAAAGCGCCAACCACCACAAAAATCAGAATCGCGTATTCCAGGGTTGACTGGGCTTTTTTATTTAACCTAAACATTCTTTTCACCTCCTTAAGAAAACTTAAAATTTGCGGTTACCAGCCACCTGTACCTGTGCCGGTGCCCGTACCTGTGCCTGTACCCGTACCTGTACCCGTACCTGTGCCTGTACCTGGGGCTTTATACTTTTCATATGCACCAATACCTAAAGACGTCGTCTCGTTTGCACCTCTTACAATCTGGCCTTCTTTTCCTACATCCGTAGACGTCTGCTCAGTATTTGTACTTGTTCTGAGTTGCGTCATTTGGCGCTCTGTTTCATTTGGTTCATATAAGCCTGCGGTTGTTGTCGTAGGAATTTGACTTGAGGTCTGGCCAATGAGATAGTTGTCTACTGCGCCCTTCATCCTACCTTGCAAACCTCTTCTCACATAAACCTGCATTGCCACTACTGCTCCGATGACTAAGGCGATAACAATCGCGTATTCTGCAGTTGACTGTGCTTTTTTATTTAACCTGAACATTCTTTTCACCTCCTTAAGAAAACTTAAAATTTGCGGTTACCAGCCACCTGTACCTGTGCCGGTGCCCGTACCTGTACCCGTACCTGTACC
>Ga0315284_10003920_pt1 | contig 21126 bp, 20 predicted proteins | sample YL17G09_16_MG_FD_203696 | JGI IMG/M metagenome (GOLD analysis project Ga0315284, IMG submission 203696) | Sediment microbial communities from Yellowstone Lake, YNP, Wyoming, USA - YL17G09_16 | ecosystem: Environmental > Aquatic > Freshwater > Lake > Sediment | place: USA: Wyoming | collected...
CCTCAGTAACCAACGGAACCCATACCTTGTATGCCAAGGCATATGATACATCCAACAACTCTTCCACTTCTGCTTCTGTATCTGTAACTGTATCTAATGCTCCTTCTGACACCACACCTCCTACAGTATCTATTACCTCACCTCCTAATGGATTTGCAGCCAAAAGGAAGTCAGTTGTTGTCATTGCCGCTACTGCCACTGACAATGTAGGTGTCACCAAGGTGGATTTCTATGTCAACAACTCCCTGACCTGTACTGACACAGCTGCCCCATATTACTGTACCTGGTCTGTTCCGGCTGCTCCCAACAAGACCTACCAATTACAAGCTAGGGCATATGATGCCAAGGGCAATGTTGGTACCTCTGCAACTATTAGTGTGATATCAAGCCGTTAACAACTAGAAATGACCAAACCGCTCCTGTATGGGGCGGTTTTTGGTTTTTTCTTAATTTTGGGGTAAAATTATTCAAGAGACTAAAATAATGCAAGTCAGAAAAAAGAAAGGCTATATGTTAGATATCGTTAAGAAAAGCCTAATTTTAGGTATTGTTTTATCATCATTGTTTAGTTGTTGTTTTTCTCTAAATCAAGCTCAAGCAGAAGAACTGCCAAAAGCCAAATTACTTATGTCGCCAGCAGCCGGCAGTTTTTTAGTCGGCTCTACCTTTGATGTTTCTGTTATTGTTGATACTAATGGGGGATCAATAAATACTGTCAAAGTTGATTTATCTTTTCCGCCCGACAAGCTCCAGATAGTAACACCTTCTACCGGCTATTCCTTCATCTCTTTATGGCTGGAGCAGCCCTCTTATTCTAATATCAGGGGAACGATCAGCTATGCAGGAGGCACACCAGGCGGGATAAAGACCTCAAGCGGTATTGTATCTACTATCAGCTTTAGAGCAGTAAAAGCAGGAGAAGCGGTAATTAGTGTTTTGCCCTCTTCAGATGTCTTAGCCCACGACGGAAAGGGAACGAGCGTTTTAGGGGAAAAGATGAATGGTAGATACTTAATCCTGCCAAGGCCGCCTGACGGACCAAAGGTCTTTTCAACAACTCATCCTGACGAGACCCGTTGGTATAATAATGACAGCCCCATAGTATCATGGGAGAGGGAACTAAGCGTTACTAACTTTAGTTATGAACTTGATAATTTCCCCCAGACTGTTCCCGATAACATATCCGAAGGCCAAGAAACAACCAAGTCATATGAAATCATGTCTGACGGATTAAATTATTTTCATATTAAGGCTCAAAAAGAAGGACCTCTTATCAGGGGTGTTAGGGAAGCTGTTTGGGGCGCTCCTACCCATTTTGTTTTAAGAATTGATACGACACCGCCTGCCTCTTTTACACCCAAGGTGGAATTTCTTTTAGCAGCAATTATTAGCAGGGCCTTTGTTTCATTTACCAGCACCGATGCCTTGTCTGGCATTGACCATTATGAGATCGCTGTCATTGACCGGGAACAGCCGCCTTTAAATTCCCCGATATTTATTGAAGCAGAAAGTCCTTACCAATTGCCTTCTATTTCTTCCGGACATTCTAGGATATTGGTCAGGGCAGTTGACAAGGCAGGTAATATCAGGGAAGAAGCTATTAGCGTTGATTTTCCCGAATCCTTTCTTGTTTTGCTTAAGAGTAAGATTGTCATCATTATTTCAATAATTCTGACCTTGATTTTCATTCTAATTATTACCCGTTTGCTGTTTAAGAAAAAAGAAGAAAGAGAGAGTTCTAATCAAAACAGAGGAAGCAGTTCTTTCAATCAGCCCCAGCCGAGGTTTTAATTAATGGATATTTTGTTATAATAAAAAAAGTAGATAATAGATATAAAATTAAAAAGTCGAATAATTAATAAATAATATTAATACATAATATGAAAAGACTTAGTCACATCTTAATTGCTGTTGGTCTTGCTTTAACTCTTGTTGCTGCTCCAGCTTTTGCCGAAGATTCAACAAGTACTATTGCAACCATGCAGCAATTAATCAAAACCCTGCAAGCCCAGGTTGCGCTATTGCAGACACAGATAGCAGAGTTCAACAAGATAAAATCAGAAGTTAAGGAAACAACCCAGGATATAAAGACAACTCTCCGTTTGATGAATCAGTTGAAAGTAGGCATGACCGGAGACGATGTCAAATTGCTTCAGGAGATTCTGGCAACAGACCCTGAGATTTATCCTGAAGGCTTAATCACTGGGTATTACGGTAAGCTAACTGAGCAGGCGGTAAAAAGGTTCCAGAAAAAAGCTGGTCTAGATCAAGCAGGAGTAGTGGGTCCAAAAACCTTTGCCAAAATCAATGAGCTGCTTCAAGAAGGAGCTGGTTCATCAGGCAAGGTGCCTCCAGGCCTTTTGATTGCCCCTGGCATCATCAAGAAGCTTGGATATACGCCTACGCCTCCAGAAGGTCAGGTTCTTCCTCCGGGCATTGCCAAGAAAATAGCTACTTCAACCACTTCTACCGTAGATGTTATCCCTCCAGTTATTTCAGAGCTAATAGCAACTAGCACAATCGCCACTTCAACTAACATAACTTGGATAACAAACGAAAAAGCAAATAGCAAGGTCTGGTACAGCACCTCAACCCCGCTTGTGATTTCAACTTCAACGCTTAATGTAGTATCTTCCGATCTGGTTCTAAGTCATAGTCTTAGTATCACCGGATTAACAGCCAGCACAACATATTATTATCTAGTCACTTCTGCTGATGCTAAAGGAAATACTGCTACCAGTAGTGAGAAATCATTCATTACCTTGGGGCAAGCGCTGTAAGACATTATTATATGATAGAAGGATAAAGGGCCGTTTTCACGGCCCTTTCTGTTTTTACTCGGTGCAATTTGTTTGTTAAAATTAAGAAATAGATATGCTGAAAAGAATTATATTGGTAATAATAATTGTTTTCGCTGCTTCCTGTTTTTTTATTCTACCGCCAAGAGTGGTAAGTGTTGCTCCTAGTAATCAAAGTAATAATGTTTCTCTTACTGAAACAGTGGTGATTAAGTTCGACCGGCCGGTCAACAGGAATATGCTTAATCACAATATATATCCTGAAGCCTACGGCGAATGGAAGTTCGAAGACCCTTTGATTAAAAACCATTTCTATAGAACCTTGGTTTTTATTCCAGCAGTGGATTTTAATCCTTCTACCCAGTATCAGGTAAAGCTAAAAAACATATCCTCTCCATTGATTGCTGGCTTAGAAAGCAGTTATTCTTTCAGTTTTAGAACGAAGGATGTTGGTTTGCCCAATATGCCTAAAGAGGCGCCAGAAAATATTGAGGAATTAGATAATTTGGTAGATCAGTCCAGCCTGATTAAAAAAGCTGTTGCAGAGCAGCCAAAACCCAAAATCACCTTGATTAATGTTGCTTTTGACCATCAGGACTATACTTTATCTTGTGAAGCTGCTTCTTTAAAAATGGCTTTGGCAGCCAAAGGAAAATATGTTTCTGAGAATCAGATAATGGAAAAGGTTGGATATGACGGGACCCAGCGTAATTACAATACCTGGGGTGACCCATATGAATATTATGTTGGAGATATCAACGGGAAAATGTGTACAACTGGATACGGGGTATATTGGGAACCCTTGGCTAAAGCTGCCAGTAACTGGTGTCCTGCAGAAGCGATTTCTGGGTGGAATCTGAAAGGCCTTTTAAAGGAGATTGAAGCGGGTAATCCGGTTGTCATCTGGGGCGCTTTACCGGTAAAGAATCTGACTGATTGTTCCTGGTACACTCCTGAAGGAAAATACGTTAAGGCCTATAAAGAGGCTCATGTCAGACTGGTGGTTGGTTTTGTCGGAGAAATTGATAATCCTTCAAAAATCATCATCAATGATCCTTTGTCAGGAAGAATATATTGGTCTACCAGCTACTTCTTGACAAATTGGAAGACCTTTGGTAATAGTGCGGTAGTTGTAAGATGATCTCAAGAACGGATAAAATCTTAATACTGATAGCTGTTTTAGTATTGATTGGGCTCACTTTTGAAGTGATCTATTTCTATTACAATTGGCCTAAAGGAGATGAGATTATTGTTAAGCAAGAGGTAATAGTAAAAGAAAAGCAGCCTTTAGAGAAAAAAGAAGAGCCGGCCATCGAAGAACCTGTTCTTCCGGAGCATGTTGATTTAAGCGTTCCTTTTACCTCTCAGGCGCCTTTTGGAGACTGGAGCTATCCTTTCAATCATACCTGCGAAGAGGCAGCCGTTCTTATGGTCCATTATTATTTAAGCGCTAAGACTTCAGTCGATCCCGGTTCGGTAAGGAATGATCTTTTAGATATGGTTGCCTACGAGCTTAAGACCTATGGTTTTCACGAGGACACATCAGCTGAACAGACTGCTCAATTCGTTAGGGATTACTACGGCTATCAAGCTAAGGTAATGTATGACATCTCCAGCGAAGATATTAAGAAAGAGCTGGCTAAAGGCAATCCAATTGTTATTCCTTCTGCGGGCAGAATGCTAGGCAATCCATATTTTACAGGAGCTGGGCCTTTATATCACATGCTGACCATTAAAGGATATAATTCCAATGGCTTTATCACTAATGATCCTGGGACCAAGAGGGGAGCGGACTACTTTTATTCTTACGATGTCTTAATGGGCTCGATTCATGATTGGAATAACGGTGATGTTAATAACGGAAAGTCAGCAATAATTATTATTGAAAAGTAAGCGTTAAAACATATTTCTTATATTTGTGCTATTATATATTAATCTAAGCAATGGCCAAGACTAAGAAATCTCTTCAATATTCTTCTGAGCAGGCTTCAATTAATGACCTCATTGTTTTTTCTTTGTATTCGGTTGTATCCAAAGGAGAGGAATGCGACTTTGAAAGATTGATTAAAGAATGTTTCAGTTTGTTCCCCGGAGACTTTGGTTTTTATAAATATCCCCAGTGGCCTGACAGCAGGAAACTGGACAGGCCTTTGCGTTTGCTAAGAGAGCATAAATTGATCAAAGGAGAGCCAGGCACCTTCTTTTCCTTAACTAAAGAAGGAAAGGTTTTGGCTGAAGATCTGGCTAAGGTTTTCAAGCAAAAGAGGCTTTTTAAATAAAAAATCTAATCAAATACTATTGAAAAAACCCAGACTAACCGGGTTTTTTATTTATTGACAAAACAGGGCAAATATTTTATTATCAGCACTGGCAAATTGCCAATTAGGTTCACGGAGAGTGAAGCAAGTGTTAAGTTCTGTAATAGTTTTGTTCAGCTGGGGTGGAACTCTGGTCAACGGGGATTGTTCTCAACAGTACCACGAGAGAAGGATAAGTAAGGTTTACGAAGATCCAATGGACTTCGAAGACCTGAAATCAACCTTGGAATACCTGGACAAACTGAACGTGATGCTAGGCATCGTATCAGTCAACGAGGCTGAAATAATCAGGGACTGGAGTATGCGTCGCGGTTTCGATCATTTTTTCTTTTCGATCATGGGCATGGAAGACGGTCCCAAAGAGGTCCAGATCCAAAAGCTCGCACATGAATTTCCTGACAAGACAATAGTCTTTGTCAGCGCTTCGGTGGGAGACATGGGGATCGGCCAATCCCTAGGGAATCTTAGAAGAGTTGGCTTAACGGCGGACTACGGTCGTAAGCCGAATAAGAAAAGGTACAGGAATTTCCAATATAAAGGCGCCGGATACGTGGTCGTGGTTGACAGGCTCTTGCAGCTTGTTGATCTCATCGGGGACATCATTTGATCTATTGTCCCCTTATTTTTTTCTTGTTATTGTTAATAAAGAGACAAAAATATCTAATTAGATGTTGGATCAAAAAAGACACTTATTTAAAGATATTGATAGAAAAATTGGAGAACTATTTTCAATATTTCCAATTACTCCAAATCAATGGACTTTAATTTCAATCTTTTTCGGATTAGTTACTTTCTATTTCTTAACAAAACAAAATTTGGTTCTAGCAATAACTTTTTTTCTAATATCTGCTTTCATTGATTCTATTGATGGGGCAGTAGCTAGATTTAGGAATATCTGCACCAAGCTTGGCGCTTTTCTAGATACTATCTGCGACCGCTATGTAGAGGGATTATTACTTTTAGGAATGTTATTTTTACCTTTGCCGTATATATTTTTGCCTCCAGCTTTTTGGCTTTTTTTAGTTCTTTTTGGATCAATCATTACCACTTATGCTAAGGCTGCAAGCAAAGAAAAAGATATGACCGAAGTGGCATTAAAAGGAGGTTTATTATCTAGGGCAGAAAGGATAATTTTACTTCTGATTGCTTTATTAGCGGGTCTTATTAATACTAATTTTTATGTAACTACTTATATTCTGATTACCATGGCTGTTTTGACTAATTTTACAGCTTTACAAAGAATTTACTCAGCAATAAAATTAAATTTAGACTAAAAAATTACTTTGCAAACTATATTATCCGAAAAACTGAGCGTTAGCTCGGCATTTATGTTATATTAAATAAACATGGTTCGCTTCAATAAAAAACTATCTTCCTTCTATTCATTAGCCCTTATCATTATTCTTGCAATATTGGTTGGGATTTATGTTTATTTTCAATCATCTTTTATAAAAGAAGATAGTGAAATATCAAATACTGACTTTAATCAAGAAGTGGATAGCTTTGAAGAGTGCGCTGCCAAGGGTTATCCTGTTATGGAGTCATATCCTCGTCAATGCAGGATCCCAGAAGGCAGAAATTTTACTGAAATAATTGAAAAGTAAACGGTATAAGTAAAAGCAAATTATGAAGCTAAAGAGGGACTTTTTTCTTGTTTTTTTAGGTGATATAATAAATTAATAATAATTAAAAATACGGAAGACTATCTTCAAAAACAAATATCTTTCTATTTATTTAAAAGAAAATTACATATTATTAGACTTAATCTTTATATGATAGAATAAGATAAAATGAGTGAAGAACTAATTGTCTACATTACTAAGGCCTTTCAAGCCGGTCTCAATAGAAAACAGATAATCCAGAATCTGAAGGAGGTGGGCTGGGACGATTTGAGAATTAAAGAAGCATTTACAATTATCGAATCTTCAGAGGAACTAAGAAGCACCATACCTGCTGATGGTTCAGAGTCCATTAAAAAAGCAGGCAGTAAGCTGGTAATAGCAATGCAGCTAATTAGTGCTTTATTAGTGATTCTAATATTAAGTACTGGAATTGCTTTAGCTACTAGGGTTTGGGATCCTATGTGGAATCCTTTCCGGCTAAAGCCCGAGCAAGTGCTGGCCAAGATGGTGCAAAAAAGATCCGATATAAAGACTGTTCACAGTGAATTCAGTTTCAGCCTCAAGGAAACCGATACGAATTTTTCCTTGAATTTGAAAAGCGATTCAGACAATAACGATCCCAATAATATTAAATTTAAAAGCAATGTTAGACTTGGATTGACATCGGAGGGCGCTTCCATGTATTTTGTCATTGATCAAATAGGAATTGGCAAGACTTCCTACTATAAAATTACCAATTTCCCTATGCAGTTAGCCATGATTTTACAGGAAATGGGTATTGAAATGGATCAATTTGAAGATAAGTGGATTAAATTTGAGCCAGAAAGCTTTGATAATTTCATTAGGAATTCAGGCGATGAAAATCTAATTAAGCAGCTGGAAGAATCAAAGAACCAGTCAGAAGAACAGACAAAGCAGGCAGAAGACATAATCAAGCTGTTTCAAGACAAGCAGCTTCTATTGGTAAAACAGGAGCTGCCTGATGGGCAGATCAACGGTCAGAATGCCTATCATTATATATTGGGTATAAATAAAGAAGAATTTAAAAAGATAGCTCCAGATTTTATAGACACTATCATTGAAAGCAACGAACAGCTTAAAGCCTATCAGCAAGAGGTAAGAGATTTTCTGAACGAATACTCTAACGCTTTCATTGAGAAGGCTGGAGAGATAGAGGTAGAGATCTGGATTGGCAAGAAAGACTATTTTGCTTACAGGGTAAAATCGCAAGGAACAATCAATCTGGAATACAATGAAAAGATCAATTTTAATCTTAGTGCAGATTTATCCAAATTCAACGAATCAATACAAATTCAAGCGCCGAGTGATTATGTTCCGATTGAAAGCTTTTTTGAATCCATCGCTAAAGCAATGAAAGAGACGGAAAAAACAAGTAGGGACACAAGGAGAATGTCGGATATAAGAATGATAATTGCCGGTCAGGAAATGTTTTTTAATGAAGGTAATAAATATCTTACGAGCAGTGTTGATAAAAAAGATGGCACGCTTCCAATTGGAAATTATCTAGAGACTCTGCATGATCCTTTATGCGTTTCTGGAGCCTGCTTAGATAATCACAGCGATTATATATGGAAGCGTAATAACGTTTCTTTATACTGTAAGGAAAGCAAACTTAATGCCAAGAGCGGCCAGTGGTACTGCGTCTATACAGAGCTGGAAAACAAAGGTAATTGTTCTGAAAAATCATATTTTGCAGCTTCACAAAATGGAAGCTTTATAGTATGCAATAATGCGCCAACAGTGAGTAATGACTGTACGTGTTTTGGCTCTTCCGCTGCATACTAGGCCAATGTTGATATAATAATGAAAAATCGCCAAAAAGGCGGTTTTTTGGTAGAATGAAATAATATTTATGCTTAATCGAAGATCGAAATACCTTCAAATTGCTTTTAACAGGTCTCTTGATGAAGTAAAAGAGATGATATATATGTTGCCCGCTTCAGAAAAGATTCTCATTGAAGCAGGCACGCCTTTGGTTAAAAGATACGGAACAAAGGGAATAAAGGCCCTTAATAGTTGGTGGGCGGGGATACTTGGAGCACCAGGATATATTGTTGCTGATTTAAAGTGTATGGACAGGGGATCAAGGGAGGTTGAATTGGCTGCTCAAGCTGGCGCATCGGCTGCTACCTGCTTAGGATTAGCCCCCACCGAGACCATAAATGAGTTCATTAAGAAATGCGAGGCATCTAGTATTGATTCCATGGTTGATATGATGAACGTAGAATTTCCTTTTGAGGTCTTAAAGAACCTGAGGAAAATGCCCAATATCGTAGTTTTACATCGTGGTGTAGACGAAGGAGAAAAGAACAAAGAAAAGCAGATCCCGCATAATCAAATACATAGGATTAAGGGAACATACAGTAATATTTTGATTTCAGTGGCCGGAGGCGAGACGACCAGAGAGGTGGTCAGGACCTTTTTTAATGATGCAGACATTGCCATTGTCTGGCGTTCTTTCTATGAGAATCCTGAGAAAACAGCAGATTTGGCAAAAGAGTTTTTGGAATTAGTTAAATAATATGATATTAAAAAAGCGTCAAAAATACCTGCAGGTGGCTCTAAATAGTACTATTTCCGATGCCAAGTCCATTATTAGGAAGCTGCCAACTTCAGAAAGGATTTTAGTTGAAGTGGGAACTCCCTTGATTAAGGTTTCCGGTATGGAAGCCATTAATCAAATTAAATGGAATCTGCCTTACAGTACTTATATTGTCGCTGATCTAAAATGCTCTGACCTGGCATTTCGGGAAGTTGAAATGGTGAATGAAGCAGGAGCCAATGCAGCTGTTTGTCTGGGCGTTGCACCGGTTGAAACCATTAACAGTTTTATTGAGGAATGCAGAAAAGTAGGTATTGATTCCATGGTTGATATGATGAACGTGGAAGATTCTTTGGCTGTTTTAAAGAAACTAAAACAACGTCCCGATGTAGTAATCTTGCATCGAGGAGTTGATGAGAGTGAATTCTCCAACGAGAAACAGATTCCTTTCTATCAGATTAAACAGATTAAGGGTAATTACGATATTCTTGTTTCAGTGGCCGGAGGGGATAGTGTTAGAGAGGTTCAGCGGGCGGTGTTTAACGATGCTGATATCGTTGTGGTTTGGAAAAGCTTTTACCGTTCCAGCGATCAAATCCAAGAAATTGCAGAAAGCTTTTTAAGCGAAATCAAATAACTGTTATTCTGTTTTCTTTTTATTCACCATCTGGCCTAGGATTTTTATCCCTTCAAAAACCTCTACGGGTAAGGCGAATATTACTGTTTTTGACGGATCAGGATTAATCTTTTCAATTGTTGCCAAGGTTCTAAGAGAGAGACCGCCAGGAATAGCGCTCAATCTTTCGGCTGCTAATGCCAGTTTTTGAGCAGCAGTATATTCTCCTTCAGCCCTGATGATCACTGCTCTTCTTTCTCTTTCAGATTCAGCCTGTTTAGCCATTACTCTCTTCATGTCAGCCGGCAGTTCAATGTCCTGAATTTTGATATCAGTAACGTTTACTCCCCAGGCTTTGGTTGCCTGGTCAACGATTCCTTTGATTTCCAAGGCAGTGTGCTCTCTTTCAGAAAGCAGGGTGTCGAGCTCTATTCCACCGATTACATCACGCAGAACTGCCTGGGCGTATTCTTTGACCGCCCGTGCGAAATCTTCAATCTCAAGAATGGCTTTTTCAGCTGATTCTACCTTAAAGTAGACCACAGCGTTTATTCCGACCGGAACATTATCCTTGGTTATCACTTCCTGTTGGGGAATACTGGAAGTAAAGATACGGAGATCAACCTTAATCATTCTTTGAAAAACTGGCAGGATCCAATTCAGTCCTGGATCTCGTGTGCCTGAGTATTTTCCCAAGGTAAGGACAATGCCTCTTTCATACTGGTCTATTACTCTCAATCCGATCAGTATTAAAACAAATATGATGGCTATTACTGCAATTATGATAACTGATATTGGATTTAACATCTTGCCCTCAATTAGACTAAAAATAATGGGGATTAGAATAAAAAAAACTAACAAACCGCTCAAATCTCCGGACGATTTATTGCCGGGGAAATTGTATTTTATTTCTCTGTTGTCCATATTTTTATATTATTATTAAGAGACCTTTTAATTATATTATTATATCAGAACATAAAGATCTGTATAGTAAGCTTGTTTTTTAATGTCATTGACCGTTTGTTCTTGTTCTTTTTTTTGCTGTTTTGAGGTATAATATAATATATGAAGAGGTTATATAAAAGTAAAGACAATAAAATACTAACAGGAGTAATAGGAGGACTGGGGGGAATACTTATGATATTGATCCAGTAATCTTAAGGGTTTTTTGGCCTATTGTCACTGTTTTTACTGGTGTTTTTCCAGGCGTAATAACATATTTTTTAATTAGCTTGGTCGTGCCTAAGAAAAAAAGTTAATTAACATGTTTAAGAAAAATATTTTAATTATCACTTCAATTATTACAATTATTATTTTAATCTTGGGTTATTGGATATATCAAAACCGCTCTAAAATATTCATTCCTGAAAACCCTGGTCCAGATCCAAAAGAACAGGCTTGTTTGGATTCAGGGGGAAGGGTGTCAACAGCTTTGTGCTGTAAGTCAGTTAGTGATTTCCCCAACACCTGTTTGATTGGTTCTTGCGGTTGTTCTCTGGAAAACAGCATCCAGGTAAAAATCTGCGAATGCCCTGAGAATCAATGTTTTAACGGAGAAAAATGCACTGTTTTTAATCCGGGCGTTGGCGGAGGCGGTTCTGGTACCCAAGAGCCAATAATAGTTCCTGGAGACCAAGATAATAACGGTATTGCCAATCCGGCATCGGTAAATTGTGGGAAAAAGGGAGGTCAGGTTGAAATTAGAACTGATACTCAAGGCGCGCAGACAGGATTTTGTGTTTTTGACGATGGTTCAGAATGTGAAGAGTGGAATCTATATAAAGGGGATTGTAAAAAAGGGGATAAGTCATGTAAGGATTTGTGCGGCGATGGAGTCTGCCAGGAAATAGTCTGCATGGCATTAGGTTGTCCTTGCTCTGAGAGCAAAACGAGCTGTCCCAAAGACTGTAAATAGTGTGAATTTAAAGAATAAAAATATTAAAGGTCGAATATTAATCAATATTAACTAATTGGTTAAATCACGATCTTACATGAGAAGAAACGCATTGATAATAATATTGATCGCTCTTGTAATTGCTTTTGCCGCAATTTTGTATTATTTCAATAACAAAGAAACAGGTGGTTATGGTGTTCTTCTTGAGACACCTGGAAAAGAAACTCCTAAAAAAACAGGGGAGACTGTTTTGCCAAAGGCAACTGGCAATTTTGATGATGCTATCAACGCTATACTTAAGGAAATAGATGTTGAAAATACAGATGTTTTGGATATAACAGATGAAAAAAATATAATTACTTCAGACATCCAAGGATTAAGTGATTTTAGTCAAGCAGCTAACGAAAATGAATATTAAAAAAATACTCATTATTAATCTTGGAATCTTGCTAATTATTTCTATTTTAATCCCTGTTTCTGCCTATAGTGTAGCAGATCCATCGGGTCCTAATAACGCAACCAGCGCAGGAAATGAAAGACCTTTCTGCGAGAGAATTGGAGATTTCAGATCCAAAGTTGAGGAAAGAATGTCCAATCAAGAGAAGAATATAACTGATAAAAACAGCGAAATATCAACTAAGCTGCAAGAACGCTGGATGGAGCAGGATGCCAAAACGTCTGAAAAAAGGCTAAAATGGGATGAAAACAGAAAAGAGCATTTTGTAAAGCTTGAGGAAAAAGCTAAAAATGATGCTGAAAAATCAGCGTTAGTTGTTTTTCAGGAAACAGTCTCTACGGCAGTGGCCGATAGAAGAGCGGCAATTAATGTAGCCATAGTTGCTTTTCGCCAGGAAGTGGAAAAGGAAAGAGGTGAAAGAAGAAAAGCAATGGAGCAGGTCAGGATAACCTTTAAAGAAGATATTATTAAAGCTTTCGAAAGCGCAGAAACTGACTGTAATGCAGCGGTTAGCCCAGCAACAGTTAGACAGAATCTACGCAGCGATATAAAAGATGCAAAAGATAAATATCAGAAAAGCTACAGAGATATTGAAAAGCTGGAAAAAACAACTGATCAGTTTATTGCCACTAGAAAAGCAGCAATTGAAAAGGCAATTAAAGACTTTAAGGCAGCATTAGAAAAAGCAAAAGCTGACTTTAAGGCTGCAACTTCTAAGACCGAATAAGGTATTGATTCCAAGTGAATATCTAAAACAGAGTCCAGCTTGGGCTGGATTTTGTTTTTCTGATAATTTATTAGGCGATAGATTAAGTAATATACTGCCTTTTTCTTTTTCTTGATTAAGATATAATAATATAGTATCTTAATACATCTTTTTAAAGGTCGAATACGTAATTAATATCATGTCCTATGCGAAAAATATTAATTGTTTCTATTACCCTTTGTCTTTTAATCGCCGGATTGGCGCAGGCAAACGTTGTTATTTCTTGGTTGGCTGATCCTAAAGCTAATGTTTCTGATGTTCCTGATATATATTTAAAGCAAAAGATCTTAATTGAAGAAACAGGAGATGAAAATTATGCTTTAATCAAGGCAGCTAAGATTACAGAGATTACCAGCTTAGCCACAACTACGGCAACTACCAGCGCTGACTTCATCAAAATCAAGGTTTTAGGTCAGGATTATAAGGTTAAGATCAATAAAGAAACCAATGTTGTCCGTTATTCCTGGGTAAAACTGTCAATTGACCTATCTGAATTTACTGTAGGAGATATTATTAATGTCTACGGAACAATAGATGAAAATGATCCTTTCTTGATTCAGGCTAAAACCGTTAGAAATGTCTCAATCCAGAAAAAGCATGCTAATTTCATTGGGGAAATAACCAGTATTACAGCTACTAGTACTTTCAGCTTAAAGACTGAAAAACACGGTACCTTAGTTGTTAGTACTGATGCTAATACTAAGATCTACAGTTCGTCCCAGCTTAAGACCTTCTCTGATTTAAAGGTTGGGACAAAGGTCTTGGTTAGGGGAATCTGGAATGTTACTCAAGGAACAATGGCAGCCTATCTAATTAGGCTTTATCCAAATGAAGTTTGTGTAGGTGATTGTGCTTGCAAGACCTGTACTGATTCTTGTCGTTCTAATTGTCCCTGTAAATCCTGTAATGTAACTACTACCATTCCAACCAGTACCCATCCGACTTCTAGCATTCAGTAACGCAAATTCAACAAAGAGGCCTGCTTGCAGGGCTTCTTTGTTTTTTGTTATTGTCGGCGGTCTGAATTGGGGATAAGTTGGAGCTGCCAACTTTGATCTGGTAAAGACATTTTTTGGAGACATAACAATGCTGACTAGAATTGTATATATCTTAGTTGGATTAAGTGCTGTTTACCCACCATTTATTGCAATGAAGTTGACAAAAAAATAGATAGGACTTACAATTAGAAATACAAATAAATATCTGAAAAGCTTGGAGGGACTTGACAGACTTGTTTGATTTACTAAACTTAAATAGATGTATGGATTATTGTCATGTTGAAAGATTGTTGGAGGGCAATCAACAAATTACAATAAGTTGGAATGAGAATCTGCAAGGAGATGCAAATTGGTATAGGTTTTGGGTTAAGCAATTGGAGATGTAGCAATAGCGCTGCGTTTTTTTTCTTTGAAAATTGGACAGATAAATAATGGTTGAGCAACTATTTGAAAGCTTGTTAAAGACTAATGGGTTTGAGAGGAGGGTCTATAATGGGAGCCTAGTTTCCTTATCTAATTATTTAAGTAGGAAACTGAGCTTCCATTAGGACACATGTCCTACAATGTCCTATTAATCTATATAATAAGCTAGAAATTAGCTGTAAAACCGAAATAAAGGTCGATCCCACTCTATTAAGAGTAATATCTTAATTTATCTAGAAACAATTAATGAGTGGGGCAGATAAATAATTAAATGCAAAAACATGAAAAAAATACTTATTAGTTTATCAATTATTGTAGCAGTTGCAGCTATTGTTGTTGGCGTAACCACAGCTTTTTTCAGTGACACTGAAACAAGTACTGGCAATACCTTTTCTGCAGGAAGCATTGATTTAATCTTGGATATTGATGGTGTGATTAAGACGGATGAGGCTCCAATTTTTAACCTAACCGATATGAAACCTGGTGACCTCGGAGAAAAAACTATTAGCTTAACAGTTAATGACAACCCGGCATGTGGATTTTTAAGTATTGACTTAACAGAAGACACAGACAACACATGTACTGAACCAGAATTACTTGATGAGCCAGCTTGTAAAGATTCAGATCCTGGCGAATTAAATGATCAAGTTGAATTTGCTGTATGGAAAGATGATGGTGATAATGTTTATGAAGTGGGTGAAACAATAGTAGCAGAAGGTAATCTTACTGGTGATCAAAACTGGGCAATAGGTGAATTAAGCCCCGTAACACAATACTATGGTGTTGGTTGGTGTTTTGGTGACTGGAAAGTCACTCAGGTTGGTAACGTTATGAAGGTTAAATGTGATGGCTCTTTGATTAATAATGCTGCCCAAAGCGACTCCTTTAAAGGAGATTTAGTGATTACAGCCAATCAGAAGAGAAACCAGTATCCTGATGGTTGTCCAGCTGACGTAACCCAGATGGCGACTGTAAACTTGGAGAATAAGGATGAACAGTGGATTGTAATAGCGGGTGATAACATCAGCGGATCTATGCAGTACTCTGTCAACGATGCAACATTCCACGGTACCGTTACTGGTATGGGTTTAGTTCCGGATGCCAAATATCAGATTACCTTGAATGGTTCTGGTAGTTGTACCGCGACCGATAATCAATTAGCAACAGCTGGTTCTAATCTTTTCCAGAGCGGTTATTGGAACGTTGGTCCTGGTTTGGATTCAACATGTGTGAATGCATCAAATCAGGGTCAAGGGATATATAACATGAGCCTGATTAATGATGAATATACTACCACAGCTGATGCAAGTGGAAATATAAATTATCCATTTAATTTGAATCTTCCAAACGGAACCTACACAGACGTAAAGGTTTTGGTTAAAAAGACACTTGTCCCATTTGTTTCGCCATGGACAGATCCGAATACTGTTCACACCACAAACCTGTTCGAAGTTGCGCCGATTAGTTTTACAGTACTGTAATACTTGAAATCTTTTAGATTGCACCAGCGCTTGTGGAGCTGGCGCAATCAATAAAGGTCTTAAAATATAAATTATTATTTAGAGGAAAAAGATCGATAGGAATAAATTGGAAAATTAATAAATTAAAGAGTTAAAGAATTAACGAGTTAAAAGTTCGTGAATATAATGCGTTAACCCGTTAATAAACAATTCTTTAATCGTTAAAAGTTGACATGAACAAAAAAATAATTATCGGTTTAAGTATAGTCGTTGTAGTTGCAGCGATTGCAATAGGAGGAACAATAGCATATTTTAGCGATACGGAAACTTCAACCGGAAACACATTTGTTGCCGGAACATTAGATTTAAAAGTGGACAGCAGATGCACGTGGAATGGTGTCGAGCAGCCAGGCTGTACCTGGTTTGAGCCCAAAGATTTGTCGCAGGGCGATTTGTTCTTTAATTTCAACGATGTTAAGCCCAGCGATACCGGAGAAGACACTATTAGTTTACATGTTGATACTAATGACGCATATGTTTGTGCTGGAATTTCCAATTTGAAAAACGAAGAAAACAGCTGTACCGGCCCCGAGAAAAAAGCCGAGCCTAATTGCGAAGCTGATAATATTGGCGAGCTGCAAAATAATCTTCTTTTTACCGTCTGGAAAGATACTGACTGCGATAATGTGTTGGATGGGGGAGAACAAGTTTTGGTAAATGACCAGCCGGTAACAAATGGAGTTTGGCCAATAGCTGATTCAAATACAGGAGGTTCTTTAGCTGGCAACACTACTGCTTGTATTGGCGTGAGTTGGGAAATTCCCGGAAATATTGGAAACGAAATCCAGACCGATAAGTTAAGTGCTGATATTTCCTTTGACGCAATTCAGGCAAAAAATCTACCGCAGTTTATTTGCACTCTGCAAGGCGGATGCGTTCCACAGACAGAAATGTGTAATGGTAAAGATGACGATTGCGATGGAAATATTGACGAGGGTTGGACCTTGGGCGGAGAATGTTCTGTTGGCGCGGGCGCGTGCCAGAAAACAGGAACTTATGTGTGTAATCCCGCAAGTCCGTTTGCGCCGGCAATTTGTTCGGTAACTGCCGGGCAGCCCAACACTGAACTTTGTACTGGCGGCGTAGATGAAGATTGCGATGGTTATATTGATTGCGGAGACAGTGATTGTACAAACGACTCAGCTTGTCAGATACCAACTAATACTAGAACGATGAGATTGGAAAATAAAGACGGAAATTGGAATCCCATACTTAATGATGGTATTTATGCTGACCTTACTTATAATCCATCGGGTCCGACTTTTGATTGGACTCTTAACGCAGTGGGTTTGGCTTCCAATGCTCAATATAGATTAGTTTATGTTCCCGATCCGTGGCCACAGGGAATACCTCCTTCTTATAATATTAAAACCGAAATTAAAACATTTACTACAGATTTAACCGGCGCATATAATGGTTCGGGTAGCACAGAATTAAATCTTGACTTACCGGATTCTAGAGATTCAAATTATGCCAGTAATTATGCGAAAGTCTGGATTGTTTTGGCAGGCGACCACGATACCTACAAAATGACAAACTGGCATCAACCTTCGTATCTTTTTGATACACAATCAGTTAATTACGACGACACCGATGTAGCCAGCCCAAAAACTCTTGCCTTGACTGACTTGGGCGCTTCATTTCAATATGGTTATTACCATAATTATGCAGGGGCGAATGCAAGCTTCCAATATATTACTCCTGCAACCGGAAAACTTACCGGAACGATTACTGCAACCGGTTTAAAGCCATATGCGACTTATCAACTGAAATTTGAAGGCAAGCCAACCTGTAAATACGGAGCAGCTGGCGATGATGCGAAAAACGAGCAAATCGGTTATATGGGTAGATGGTGGGACAATACTACTAACAGCAATACAAATGACGCGGGTTATCTTGCCAATTCTATTTATCACGGCGGAACGCATTGTATTTCGGGTTATATTGTCTGGGGATACATTACTGCCGATGCAACCGGAGCTGCCACTAAAGTAGTGACAACAGATTCTAGTTATCACGTGTTGTGGTGCAGTGGCGGAACGTGCGGTCAGAGTAATAATAGCCAATTGGCATTTCTTGATCCGGCCCATCCGGCATTAAATCTTTGTTCGGCCGGAAATGTTAACGGAGAAATCGAAAGAGGAATTTGCGGTGGTATGACATTCGCTTCTGGAACTTACAAACTGGGAATGATTTTGAACGAAGAATCATTCCATATGGGGCCGGGAACATGGACGGCAGTAATGGGCGGAGATATTGAATTTAATATAAATTAAAAAAACCTTAAATAATAAGGTCTTAAAAATAATTAACAAAAAACAATATGAATAAAAAAATATTAATCTATCTATCAACAATCCTTGTGGTTGCCGCTATTAGTATTGGTGGAACAATTGCCTATTTTAGCGATACGGAGAAATCAGTGGGTAATACATTTGTTGCAGGAGAAATTGATTTATTAATAGATAATACCTGCCACTATAATGGCAAAGTGTGTACTAAAGCTGCTGGTGCAGAAAAATATTATTGGGAAGGAACGCAGGAAGAGTGTTTTTGCAGTTGGGAAAAGAAGAATCTAACCAAGGATGATTTATTTTTTAACTTCCTTGATTTAAAACCGGGTGATAATGGTGAAGATACGGTTAGTATACATGTTGGCAGCAACGATGCTTGGGTTTGCGCAGAACTTACAAATTTAGTTAATAATGAGAATAAGTGTAACGACCCCGAACAGGAAATTGATCAGACCTGTGATAATCCGGGCCCAGGGCAAGGGGAACTTCAAAACCATTTAGTCTTTACGGTCTGGAGAGATACTAACTGTGATAATGTTTTAGATCCCGATGAAGTTCCTATAGTTACCGATCAACCAGCTAGCCAAGGAAATTGGCCGATTGCAGATAAAACAACAGGAATACCAGTACCAGCAGGAAAAGATACCTGTATTGGAGTGGGATGGAAGGTCTTAAGCAGTGAAAACGATAATATTATTCAGACCGATGGTTTGACTGGTGATATCGAATTCTCTGCAGTTCAGTCAAGAAACAATGATAATTTTGTCTGCATTGGTTCAACACCACCTCCGCCAGTAACTGGCCTAAAAGAATATTATAATATTAATGATAATAATATGATGGACTTTTACGAGTATGTATGGGAAGCCCAGACTTTTACTGCTGAATCAAGCTATAAAATTAATTCAGTTAAGTTAAAAATGTTTAAATCTGGCGACATTAATGATGTAATGTGTTCGATTAGAAGCACTGCTGGTGGTTATCCAGTCGGACCCGATCTAGCTAGTGCAACTTTAGATGGTAATTCATTTAGTACCAGTCCTGGTAATTGGGAAGAATGGGTATTTGATACTCCTTATCAATTAGAAAGCGGTACAAAGTATGCTATTGTTTGTCGTTGTCCTGATTGTAATACTTGGGTAAATGGCGCAAGATGGCGCATGGATTATAATGGCGCAACTTATAATAATGGTGAGTTATGTGAGTCGATTACTTCAGGAGCTTCTTGGCTTTGTCCAGCATATGGTGGCGCAACGGATATGATGTTTGAAAATTACGGTTCCTAGCTTGATTTATAGCCTTTTTGGTTGCTTCTTTAATTGTTTTAAAGGAGCAGCCGCTAAAGGTCTTAATTACCTTAGGAGGGTGAAAGGTCGCAAATTGATAGAATAATATATATAAATAACAATTAAACAATCGTGAAAAAAACAATAATTAGTTTAGGTGTTGTAGGCGTAATAGCAGCCATAGCTATCGGTGCTACTTTTGCCTATTTCAACGACACCGAGAAATCCACAGGCAACATTTTGGTTGCTGGAATCATGGATTTAAAAGTTGATCACACTAAACAGGTTTACAATGGTGTTGATTGTAAAACCTGCAGCATTACCTTGATTAGCGACTCTTCCAATATGGTGGTTGCTAAGAACGGTGCGGCTGTAACACCTTATCCCGCTGTATATGTGGGAAGCAATACTGGTTGGATTCATCCAGCCTGGACAGCCCAGCAAGACCCGGACTTATTGGCTGCCGGAGCTAAATGGATTTGGGAAGCAGATCCAACTAAACAAGAAGACACCACCCAGGATGTAACTTATACCTTTAGGAAATCATTTGAATGGTGGGGTCCGATTACCGGATCAGATCTTTGGTTTGGGGTAGGTTCTGACAACAGCGTTGAGGTCTGGTTAAACGGAATAAAGGTTGGTGAGAATACAGGAGAGTATGGGTACAAGAAAGAATCAATGTTGCATATTCCTGGTGCTGCAATCACTGGTAATGTTCAACAGGGTAATAATGTTTTAGAGTTCGTAATTAAAAACTGGGCTTTGGCTAACGGTAGTCCCGAGACCAATCCCGCCGGATTGATTTACAAGTTCTTCATTGACGGACAATGCGAAGACAGCTACTTCAAGACCCACTGCCAGCTCTGGGGAGAAAAAGACTTGGCTGAAGGAGATCACTTCTATGACTTTGTTGATGTTAAGCCGGGAGACAACGGTGTTAATGTCATTAGTTTTAAAGTATATGACAATGACGCTCATGCTTGTCTTTACCTAGAAAATATTGATGACCAAGAAAATGACAATATCAGTCCCGAGAAAAAAGCAGGGGATACGTCTGTTCCTCAGGGAGAATTATCTCAGTTCCTTAAGGCTTTTGCCTGGACTGACAACAACCAAAACGGAAAGTACGAGCCTTTAGCTGGAGAAACCGTTAAATACGGTCCTGATCAGCCTTTAACGCAAGAAATGATTCAACTTTTGCTTAATGGCGCTGGTCCTACCCAATACCTAGGCGTTGCCTGGTGTGCGGGGACCCAGGCTGTTGATGTTAATGGAATTATTTCCTGTAGCGGATTCGGAATGTCAAATATTGCCCAGACTGATTCAGTTAAAGCTGATTTAGTTGCTTATTCAGAGCAATATCGAAACAATGAAAACTTTGACTGTAAAAATCTCAAACCTGTTAATGAAGATCTCTTGATCAACGGAGGTTTTGAAGCGGGCGATTTTACTGGTTGGCAAGTATATCTGCCTGTTGGAGGAACTGCAACAATTGAAACCTCATATTTAGCTGATGAGGGGAATGGTAGTTACGTAGGTCCAACCTATGGTCCTCAAGAAGGAACAAAATT
>Ga0315284_10003922_pt1 | contig 21125 bp, 16 predicted proteins | sample YL17G09_16_MG_FD_203696 | JGI IMG/M metagenome (GOLD analysis project Ga0315284, IMG submission 203696) | Sediment microbial communities from Yellowstone Lake, YNP, Wyoming, USA - YL17G09_16 | ecosystem: Environmental > Aquatic > Freshwater > Lake > Sediment | place: USA: Wyoming | collected...
GTCTCCAGGATGTGCAGTCTGCGCTTAGCCTTGACGATCTGATCCGTTAGACCGTCGATGCTCTGGGCGAGGTTGAACGCCTCCTTTACGAGCTGCTCGTCCTGCTCGGCTTTCAGAGAGCGCCCCTGGCGCCTTGTTGGTTCAGCGCTGAGTCGCTCGACTTCTGCGCGGAGCATAGCGATCTGGCTATCTGGATACTTGAAGTAGATCGCGTTATCTAGCCCCTCACGAGCGTGCCTGAGCTGTCGCTCTGCTGAGGTCTCCTCGTTCCTGCGACGAACAGCGATCTCGTAGTTCCTGCGACGGATCATATGGCGCCTCTACTCCGCCATTCTCGCAGGCGCTTTCTCCGGCGGCGTCCGTAGAAACAGACATATAGAATGGAGGCATGACACATCGCAGTTGCGACGCTGTACGCCGCGCTGCTGCGTATCGATGGCGCGTCGCAGGAGCTGTCAACGTGAACATGAGCGCGCTGCAGCGTGTGCAGTCATGAACCTCCCGCTCGTCAAGAAGGAGGTTGTGTGGCGTGTTGGCTGGGCCGAAGGCGCGGGTGGTCTGGCTGGTTCATCCATGGAGGGCCTCGGCGTATCGGTCTCCGAGTGCCCGGAGGCGTGGATGCAGATCGCCAGGCTTGGTGACGGAGACACCTGGCGGCTTACGCCAAGACTACAGACTGGCGTGTTCCTCGACGTTCACGCCATCTCCCAGGAGCAGGAGGACGAGCTGACCCGCGTGGCCATTGCCGAGGGCTTGCTCGTCGAGGAACCTCGCTGGAAGGCGATCTGGGCCGTCCGGGACGAGGAGGACGAGATCATGTCGCTTGATGAGGACTACGAGTATTCCTTCTTCGGCAACCGCCGCAGCGCGGCGGTTCACGCCAGGTCCATGGCTCCCGACGGCAGGACGTGGCGCGTCGATCATGTCTCCATGCCGGTGCCCACCGAGAAACTCCGCTCGATCTGGGCGGAGAGGTTCCGCGACAAGCTCGAGGACACGACAGCCGCCGAGGTCGCTTGGCAGGTGGTCCTTGAGCGCGACCGTCCGGACCTTGATGGGTTCTGGTGGAACGACCTGCTTGACCCGGACCGACTCTCGGCTCCGAGGGGCATGATCTTCTACTCAAGGATCAAGAACTGGGAGTGGAAGAAGTCGAGGCCAAGTCGCGAGCGGATGCCGAACCCGGACGGACATCCGATGATCGGCAAGCGGATCGGAGGCCGTGTATACCTGCACCGCTCTGCGGTCAGCTTGCGCCCCGACCTAAAGCCTATGATCCGTGAGGCACAGGAGTTCATCGGTAGCTGGCGCTGGGACGTCGTTCGTGTTGACCAAGGCCGTGAAGAGGTCGCGTTCTTCCAGTCGCCGGACTTCGACAGAGCTCCGGAGCCGACCGTAGGGCCTGCGCTCGTCGTGAACGTCTCGACCGGCGCTACCAGGAAGTGGTCGCAGACTGGCTGGATCTATCACCAGAAGCACACGTTCGTCGGACCGAACTACACAGGCTTTGATCTTGCTGCGAGCCGCGCCAGGACGAAGCGCTGGGAAGCGCTCGGCGTTGACAAGAGCCGGATCGGCCGGCGCGACTACTTGAGCGCGTGGTTGCATCAGAGCCTGGCGACATCGGAGGGCGCCAGGCGCTCACGAACTCCATGTTGCGCTCGAACTCCGGTGTCGCGGCGTGGTGGCCTGGCACGGATAAGCCTCATCCTGCGGCGCTGAAGACCGCGATCGGGTTCGACACGGTCAGGCTGGACGGCACGGTTCGACACGAGACTATGGGCTGGCTCCTGGCCGTGACGACGGCAAGCGACGTGCTCGAGATCGCCGCGCTGCGTGGCGGCTGTCGCCTGCTCGACCTGGCCACGCTGCGCACGGTCGGGTTGTTCGGTCAGGCCGGAGCTGTGACGTCCGCCGCGCCGAGAGCCACGAGGTCCATGTTCTTCGCCCAGCGGCGCTCGTGATCGTCGGTCGCGATCAGCGTCCTGAGGAGCGCGTCTGGATCGAGGCGCCGTTGAGGTAGGATCGCTGCGCCGGATCGACAGACCAGCGCAGGCCGCTTGCAGGAGCGGCCTGCATCGTTTATCCTCCGGCGACCGGAGGCATCATGCCGCGCCCAAGGAAGCCTGCGTCAACCGACTGGCCCACGAACTTCCTAGCGGCGCTGGCCATGCCACCGGCTGAGGCGACCAGGTTCACAGTCGGCGCTCGCCGTGTCGGCGATCATGTGGCGCTGGACGCGAAGATCCCTGGGGCGAACTTCGGCTCACCCGTCGCACTTGGCGTCTCGTTCTCAGTCGTGAAGACCGACCCGGAGATGCTCTCGCTCGTCATGACACCCGAGCAGGCTAGGCATCTCGCGCTCTCGCTCCTGGAAGCGGCAGAGTGACGTGCGACGACGTGGCCGCCGTCGTGAAGTCCATGGTCGTTGACCTGGGACAGCACCCGTGGGACATCAACAACGGCGACTGCGAGGCGTTCGCGGGTGACCTGATCGGGCGTCTCGAACAACGCGACCTCGAAGCCCAGGAGCTCGGGACGCCGTCAGACGAGCTGTCGAGCCACATCTGGGTCTACGTACCGAGCCTCAAGATGCACTTCGACGCCGAGACGCCCTACGGCGAGGACTGCTTCCTCAAGCTCGCGGTCTTCCTGAGGCACCTGGCCGAGGACAACAGGCACCCTGGACCGTGGACCGCAGGCAATCTCGAGCTCCTCGGCGAGACGAAGCTGGCGAATCACCTGCTTGCCGAGCGAGCGCGCTGGTGGGAGAAGGGCCTCAAGGGCCACTTCAAGCTGACGGAGGACCTGGGCCTATCGTGCGGCGGTCGCGATGTTCCGGCGGGCCGCTACAAGGTGCTGTACGTCGTCGCGTCCATCGGGAACGTCGTCATCGAGGGCGACGCCGGTTCGTTCAACATTCCCAGTCATGATCTCGCCTGGGCACTCGAGATCGGGACAGCCAAGAAGATCAAGAGGTAGTCCATGAAGTCGGGCGACCCGCGTCGGACCCGTCGGCTAGGCTTGCGGCATGGACAAAGGCAGGAGGGATCTGGGAACGTGAGGTTCTTCCGCTCATGAAGAGACACAACTCGTCGGATCGCCATCGCGGCTCGATCACCTTCTGGCACGGCACGACGCGCGATAGGCTCCCTGAGATCCTCCGGTCCGGCCTTGAGCCGTCCGAGGGCTGGGGCGGCGCCGGGACGTTCGGCGTCTACCTCTCCGGGACGCCTGAGGGCGCGCTCTACTGGGCGAAGATAGCCTACCAGCTCGCGAATGATGAGAAGATGGAGGCGCGGCGCTTCGACAGGAAGCACGGCGACCGCATCGTTGAGCTCCTGGCGATCGTCTCCGTGACGGTCCCGCCCGAGGCGATCAAGAACCTGCGCGCCGACATGGAGCAGGCCGAGGACGTCAGGTTCAAGGGTGAGCCAAAGGACTGGGAGGCGTCGCTCGATCAGATCGGCGACGTGATGTACGACGGCGAGGTCCCGGCGGCGTGGGTGACGGAGGCCGAGCTGCCTGGCTAGGGCTCCCCTGGCGTCCTGCCGAGCCTCTTGCAGTCATCAACATACTGGCTGTCGCGGTTGAGCCAGAACTGCACGGTCCCGGCACCAAGGACACGGGTCAGCAGCCGCGCGAGCTCCTCGTCGATCCGAACGCGTCCGAGCAGCAGGTTGTCTGCGTGCTCCGGCGCGTAGGACAGCCAGCCGGCGAGCTGCTCGGTTGTCCACGCGTGCTGTTCGAGGATCTCTTGGATCGTCTCGCCTGGGGCCGAGACCCAATCAGGCAGGAACTCGTTCATGTCGGCCAGGCTCTCCGACGAGTGGTCACGACGTCGTTTCAAAGCACTCGCACGGCGTCTTGTCGTCATTCTCGTCGTTATCTAGAGCAGCGATCGGGAGGTCCTTGATGAACCCCTGAGACCTTCGGAGGCCGCTCTTGGCGTTCCCGTTCTTGATCGCGTTGGCTTCAATCGCGAGAGCTCGGGCGAAGAGGTCTGGATGATCTCGGCTGAGCGCCTCCCACTCTTGGCGCTTTGAGAACGGGCAGAACCAACACGCGCTCTTCGCCACCGGCTGGAGCCCGGCTTCTTTGATGATCTCGACGCACCTGTCCCGATTGATCCCCCATGCATAGAGCGGGTACCACGGCCACTCGGTCGTCGAGTCAGTCGTCTCGCATCTCGGCCTGTTCACCCTCTTGTGTTCACCGGCGTCATACCCCAGAGCGTACACAGTCTGCTCAAAGCCCTGTTCCTTCCGCCAGCGCTCTGCAGGCTGCCGCTTGAACTTCGTGGAGCACCCGGCGTAGCCGTACGCTGCGCTCGGCATGTAACCGAGGCGCAAGCAGTACTGCTCAAGGCTCTCGGTCATCGTCCCGTCTTCAAGGGGCTTCTGCCGAATCCACTCCGTCCTGTTGATCGTCGGCCAGTCACGCTTCTTGAGCCACGCGTTGAGTCGCTTCATCGCCTCGTACGTCTCTGGCTTCTCGTCTTTGGTGTCGCTGAACAAAATCCACGATGGCTTCAACCCTCGGTTGAAGCACTCGATGACGAGAGCTGTGCTGTTCGTACCGCCGCCGAAGTTGATGCCCCATGGCATCTTGGACTTCTTGGTAGGCGGGTTCTTGGAGAGAGGGTCGAAGTCGAAGGGCGTAGCGGTCATGAAGGCAGGATAGCTGACGAGGCCGACACCGACGCCGCTCAGTCTCAGTCGTCAGTGATAGCGTACAGGATCAAGAGCAGTCCTATGGCGACGCCAAACCCACTAGCGATCAGGACCTCCGGAGAGACTCCGATCGCGTCCGCAGCCTGATCGATGACCGTAGCTTCGGCCGCTATCTGCGCAGCTCGTGCCTGCTCCACCTTCGCAGCCTTCACCGTCGCTTGCTTCTTGATGTTCATCTGCCGCTGCAGCGCTTCGCGCTGACGACGGATGTCGTCGATCGACTTCATGAGCTCAGCGATCTGAGCGTCAAGCTTCTGCTGTTCCGCCTTGAGCCTGGCGGCTTCTTCTTGAGCGGCCTTGAGGACAGCGTCAGCTTGCTTGCGGATGATCTTGGCGGCTTCTTGAGCCTTCAGGACCGTGATCCCAGCCTGAAGCACCGTCATGAGCCCGCTCAGGGCTTCCAGTGACGCCTGCAACGCCATCATGGCTGGTGTGGCTAGACCGAGTGTCAGGACCAGCGAGGCGACCTTGATCGCGAGCGCGAAGCCGTTGATAGCTTCGATCGCGGTAGCCTGCAACTTCGTCAGGAAGTCGCCCTTCGTCGACACGAACGTGAATGCCCCTTTGGTGATGGTGAACGAGAACTGCGCAAACGGCGCCGTTGCGATGCTCGTCATTGACTCACCGATAGGAACCGTCACTGGCGCAGCTAGTTCGGCGGCACCGCGAACGACGGCATCCGTCATCGCTCCGCCAGGTGTAGCCGCCCACCCCGGCGCAAGGCGCGCGACTACGTTTCCGCTCACGATCATCTTCGAGAGTTGCCCGACGATTGAACCGGCTAGTGGGATAGGGATGATGAAGTCAAGCAGCGTCGTCCAGCCAGGGACCTTCTCGTCAAGGAACGCGATCCCCTTGGCGATGTGCCCGCCGGCAGGCCGAATCGTGTACTTGTCCAACTTCTCCAGAGAAGACGTGATCTTGAGCGTGTCATCGATGGGCTGGAAGACGGTCTTGTCCAACATCCGCCCAAACTCACGGACAGGATCCATGACTGGCTGGATGATCGCCTTATCGATCTGTCGCCCGAACTCCTCGATTGGCTCCTTGATCGGCTGAAAGACGGCCTTATCGATCGCGGCTCCAGCATCCTTGAACGGCTGTGCGGCAGGCTGGAAGACAGCCTTGTCAATCGCGCGTCCTGCATCACTGATTGGTTTCGTAATCGACGAGCCGATCCGCTTGAACGACTTCTTCAAGCTAAAGCCACCAAGCCCACCTGGACGCTTCAGTGATGCGGCGTATCTGCTCCTCTCATCTACACCAGCACGGAGAGCCATGATCTCGCGGACAACTGGATCGACCTTCTGGATGAATACGTCTGTCTCACCCTGCATCGAAAGAAGCGCAAGGTACAGCGCTACTGGCTCGGCGGCTTCAGCCTTCTGGGGGTCGAGGAACCACGGGTACAGACGATCGTCGACTCCAGAGACCTCGACTGCTGGCGGAGTCGCCTGGCCGAGCCCAGAAGAGACCCAGCGGTTCATGATTCAGCGTCCCTGGGACGGGTACTGCTGGCCCTGCTGGCCCTGCTGGCCCTGCTGGCCCTGCGGGTACTGCTGGTACTGCTGGTACTGCGGATACCGCTGCTTCTTGTTCATGCTCACTGCGATAACAGCCGCGACTCCAGTCGCGGCGATCGCAAGACCGATGTATGGCGCAAGCGTCACGATGAGACTCTGTGTCTCTGCGGCTGACTGCGTCGCCCTGACAGCGACTTGAGCGGCGACCTGAGTCGCCTTGACTGCCTGCTGCTCCTCCCTGAGTGTCTGCTGCTCCTCCTGAGCCTTGATCAAGGCCGCCTGAGCCTCAAACGCCTTCAACTCGGCCGCTTGCTGGGCTAGCGCGATCGTAAGCTCTCCTTGCACCTGCTTCCTGACGGCATACTTGGCGGCGTCAGCCGAGATCATCGCTGCACCGATGGTGCCACCAGCCTGGGCAACGGCGCCTACGATCCCGATGACTAGCTGAGCTCCTGGACCTAGCTGCCCGATCTGGAAGTCACGCTCAGCGTAGCGCTGCTGCAGACGTCGACGCTGCTCATTCGAGCTTGAGCGGAAGCCAGCGGCTAGCCCTGTTCCGTCTGGAGCAGGCGGAATGTTGGATAGGTCGATGAACGCCATGGCTACGCCTCTACTCGCGATCGTATCCTGCGGTTTATCCGGGCGCTCAGGAGTGGAGATCGCTAGGAACTCACGACGCCTTGCTCTTTTGCCGCCGCATCTTCTTCTCTTGGGCCTTAGCCATCAGTGTATCGATCTGCTTGATCCGGTCGAACGTCGTGTTCAAGAAGGCCATCTTCTCGCAGTTACCGGTCCTCTTGTTGTCTGGATGCAGGATCTTCGTCAGCCTGAGAAACTCCGTCTTGATCTCGTCAGACGTAGCGCCCGGATGGAGCTTCTTGAAGCGCTTGACGAGCCAAACACGCTGCTCGCTGATGGAGAGGTCCAGGAGGTTCTTGGGCTCCTTCCCTTGAGGCTTCGAATCCTGGTCAGTCTGCGGCGGGTGAACCCGACGAGACTCCTGCGGCTTCTCAGGGGGAGGAGCAGCCTTGGTCTTGGCCTGCGGCTTGGCCTGAGGCTTGGCCTCAGGTGACGGAGGTTCGGCCTCGCCGTCAGCTTCGGCGGTCTCGTTTTGCGCAGCTACCCACTGCCGAGCCTTCTCCTCGACGGCGGTATACATCTTCTTGGCGAACTTCCCGGCGACCGAGGCTATGAAGCGCGCCGCGATCTCCTGTGGAGTGAACCCCTTGGACACCGCAGAGGCCGCGGCTTCGTCGATGTCCGTGACGAAGCGCCCGATAAAGCCTTCCGAGTCCATCTCTTTCTCTGCTTCCAGCTCAGAGGTCCGGAACATACCGATGAGAGCGTCGCTGTACTTCTCGTAGCACCGGATCCCGCAGAAGAAGGACGAGTACTGCGACTTGAGACCCACCCTCTTGGTCTCTGGGATCTGTGCGCTGCACTGCACGCAGAAGGAGGTAGGCATCGAGGATACTCCGTACTGTACCGCAGAAGCTCTAATCTTCTCCGTCTTAGATTAGGGCTTCTAGGACCGGATCAGGCGCGGCGTCTCCATCTTACTCCTTGTTGTACATGGAAGAAGAACGGCCTCTCGCGCCGTTCGTCCACCGTTCGAACCTCTGTCCTCGGTCCGCTCTCCTGGCACCCGGCTCCGCGTCACGCGGTCACCAGGCGTTGTCAGCGCACCGTCGCGGGCCGAGGACCCCTGTCCTGGCGCGGTGCGCTCCAGCCCTCCCGGCTAAGCCGAGAGGGATACGACGAGCGGAGGCTTGAGCCTCTGGTTCCAGCTCTTCGGGTGGCGCTTCGCCACGAGGAGCCCCAACTTGGACGCGGCTTCGATCACGTCTTCGTTCCTTGGGAACGTTCCGTCGTCGTTGTGTGCCACAACGGTGTTCGTGCGGCAGTGGAGCGTTGTCGTGCCCACCTTCTCATTGCACGGCTCTGTCTCTCCAGTCTCGGTCTTGACCAGGAAGTCGCAGCATCCGTCATTCACGCTCGCGTCGCGCCCGAAGAGCACGTTCATCATCGCCTTCATGGTGTCCTTCGTGTACCACGGCATTTGATCTTCGGCGGCTATGTTCCTGGACACGTAGAACACGCGGTTCCGGAGCGTCCAGGTGTTCAGGATCTCCTTGCCTCCGAGCTCCTCCACAGCCAAGCGGAACGCCTTCTCTGCTTCCATCCGCTCCGTAGCTGTTGGAATCGGTCCAGAGGTGCGATTTGCGACCCAGTCTTCGGCCTCCTGGGCGCAGCGAGAGATCTTGATGAGCGCGTCGTCAAAGAGCTCGCCGAGCTCGATACGCCACTTCACCAGCAGCGTCACGAGCTCAGCCTGGGTGATCTTGACCGGCTCCATGTCCTTGAGAGCGGCCTTGGAGAGGCTCGGGTTGTTGATGAGATCGACAGTGTCGATATCGTACGTGTTCCCTCCAAGCGTCGTTGACGTCGTGGCGGGCAGCACCAGGAACACGTTCTCTGGCCCGAGGAACGATCTGTAGGCGACGGTGGTCCCGTTCTTGGTCTTGAGCTTCTTGAGGTCCTTCTGGAACTGGACGTACTCCTTCGAAGCCTTGAACCCGCCAACCATGAGGTCGTATGGGTTCGTAGACATGTGCGACCCGATCTTCTTGCGGATCTTCTGTGGCTTCGTCCTGGCTGGAGCTCCTCCGGCTCCCTCAACGGCGGGGGCGCCCTCTACAGCGGGAGTACCCTCAACGGCTGGGGTGCCAGGAGCGCCGCCGTCAACGGCCTCTTCGTCAAGTCCTTCGGACGTGTCTTCTGCGCCGAACGCCCCGGCTCCGTCGTCCTCGTCCTCGTCCTCTGTTGCGTCTCCAGGCTCCTTGTTCTCGTAGATGAAGTCCTCAACCTCGATCGGCCCAGCGACCGGATCGAACGCGTAGACGTACATCTCGTCAGGCCACGCCGAGAACCGGAGGATCCATTCAGCGATGAGCCTGGTCTCCAAGGCGCGGCACATTCGACATACGCTGCCGCGCTTACAGCGCATCAGCCTGACGTCACGGATTCCATGCGCTGGGATCGGGCACTCCGTGAAGTGCTGGAGCTGGCTGCACGCAGATGCGTCTTTGATGATCTTGAGCGCATCCTTAGAGATAGGCTCCTTCTTGATCACCATCTGTGCGCCAAGCGCGCTGAGGCAACGGAGCGTGCGGCGATCTGTCTCCGACCACGGCATGGCCGGAAACATGGCCTTCCTTGAGTACGTGGAGATGGACGTCTCGTCCATGTCGGCGACGAGAGCATCGAAGATCTTGTGGATCTCTCCGGTCGTGATCGAGAACCGCATGAGGGCCATGGGGTCTGTCATGAGGTACTTGAGGGGAGCGTCTCCCTTCTTGTACTTGAGGAGCATGTCCCTCGCCTTCTTGTACTCCTCCAAGATCGCGCTGCATCCGGAGGTCTGCGCGAGCGTCTGGACCGCTCGGTACGGGATGAGCCCCAGCGCCATGCCGTGGCCGATGACCTTGGCCAAGTTCTCCGTTGAGTCTTGAGCTGGGCGCAGCAGGCAGAGGCGCTTGATCTCCCAGGACAGGCGCGGGAACGTGATCGGGATCTGCCTCTTGCCGGTCAGCATGGTGGAGGCCACCGCGCGATCCCAGAGATTGCGGTTCTGTGAGAGCTTGTCCTTCGTCAGATTGACGAAGTGATCCTGAATGGAGACGACGGCGGACCCCTTCATGAGGTCTCTGAGATCCTTGATCGGATTCTTCTTCTTGGCCTTCTTGGCAGCGACCGGCCGGATGTGGCCGTCGTCGTTGAACTCGGGAGGGATCGGCGCGGACTCGGTGATGTAGGAGTCGTCTTCGGCTGAAGCGATGAACTTGGCAGGTACTGGCTGGACCTTGACGACCTGCGGTACGGCCGGAGCTTCGTGGGTACCTTCAGGAGCCTGGGCCTCAGCCTCCGGAGCCGTGGCCTCGAGGCCGCCCTCAGGAGCCTGGTCCTCGGTCCCGGCCTCAGAAGCCTGGGTCTCGTGCTTGTGGGCATGACGGGCGGCCTCAGCCTCGGAGCAGCGAGCGGCTACACGCGCCTCGCTCACGGCGTCGCTGACGGCCTTCACGTACTCGGCGGCGTGCTTGTGGCTGATCGTGTCGATCTTCTTGAAGCCGGCGGTCGTGCTCCCGGTCTCGATACGGCCACACGTCTCGTACCACGCCCGCTCGATGTCCATGTCCTGGAGACCAGCCGTACGGCAAGCGTCAGTGAATGCGGACTGCGGATACTCGGCCTTCATGGCCAGGTAAGCGCACGCCCGCATGGCTGAGCACGCAGAGTGCTTGATGTCATCAGGGATGAACGACTTCCAAGTGGCGGATGGGTCACAGGCCATGAGGAGCGCAGAGATCGCGTTCGTGATCTTCGACGTCGACTGGGCGGTTGGGACAGGTGGCCTGAGGTCGTGCTTGGCGACCTTGCAGGTCTTGGTCTGACCGCCGCCCCACGACCTGCCGTGATAGGCCAGGTCCTTCTCTGCGCGAGTGAAGAACCAGGACTCCAGATCAGGTCGCTCAGCGAACTTCGTCTGGCCGACCGCCGTCACGGCGGAGAGCATGACGGACCTGATGTCCTCCCAGGTGAAGCCAAGGAGCGCCGCGTGATTGATGAACTTCGACTCGATGACGTCCCTGTCGAACTGGGCTCGTGACGACTTCGGACCGCCTTCAGAGATCGGGTGAAGAGGGTCTTCGCCTGTCATGTGCTTCAGGATCCAGCGGAGCTTCTCGCTGCGCTCTGCCATGAGGCGCGTAGCGGCGTGCTGTGGGAGACCTGGGTCGAGGTCGTTGATCTCGACGGAGACCCCAGCTTCGAGCAAGCGCTGCTGCCTGTGCTTGCTGAGGACGAGCTTGGTGCGCTGGACGAGAGACGGCTCTGGGGCCTCTTCTGGATTCCACTCGCCAGAGAAGAGGGAAGCTGCGCTGAGCTTCAACTGCTCGTACGTGTCGGTGGCCTCTTTGCTCGAAGCGGCCTCCTCGATGAACCGGGACATCTTCTCTGGGGTCATTGGCTCTGGAAGCACGACGTGTTCACCATGGCTAGGAACCCTGCAGGTGACCAACGGGGCGTCCAAGTCGGGAATGTACGACTTGGGGAAGCCAGCTTCCTCTACGCCATCGACCTTCTTGCGCTTGCGACCTCCGGCTGGACGCCACAGGCCGCCACGACCAGTCTCCTTGCGGGTGAGGATCGAGTTGTCGACGACGACGGCAGGCCACGTCGTCTTTGCCGTCTGCGTGTACGACGACCGGATCGGGATGCCGGCCTCTTCCAGAGCCGCGATCTTGGCGAGGTTGCCGGCCTCGTAGAGGTAGATCGTACGAATGCTCGAGTCCATGCGCATGTCGAGGTGCATGCTGCCCTTGACGTCGCTCGTCAGGAACGGGATCGCGGTGCCGCCAGTCACCTCCTTGAGGATGGGCTGCACCGACCTGATGTACTGAACGGACAAGGAGACCGCGTAGTCACGGCCACCGTTCTCGATGAAGTCTTTGGAGTCAGTCTGGACGTCGAAGTCCAGCGGTGGAGAGTGGATCGAGTGGCTTGTGTGGTACGTGAGGATCTTGAAGATGTACGACTCGGTCGTGGTAAGACCCTGACGCTGGAAGGACGGCTCGTCGTCCTCGGTGTGCGGCTTCTTGGCCGCCGACTGGCTCGCGAGGGCCAGGAACAGGATCGCGTGCTTCTCGGGCAGGTCGGCCAGGTTGAACCCCTGTCCGACGACGTCGTTGCTCTGACGCCCGTACTCGTGGTCGGCGAGGTCGGTCCTCAGCCTCCAGCGGTTGTCCTTCCCGCCGCCGCCGAAGCGCTTCTGGACGTAGCGGACCCTGGCATTCACCGGGTCGTGGCGCCTGGCCGTCTTGTACAGGGCGAGCGCGCTGTTCTCGCAGAGCTCGCGCGTCTTCTGAGAGACGAGCGCGAGAAGAACGTTGATGTCGTCAGGGAGGAACCATTCACGGATGACGGAGCAGCCAGTTTGTATGAGCTTCATGGATTTAGCCTCTTAGAGAACGCGTTGTGTAGCGCGGCCTGGGTCCGGAACAGCGGATCCCATGGGCGCGTGGGGGCGGTGGGCGCGGCAAAGCCTGGCGCGCCACAGAAGTTCATGTGAAATCTGGACTTATCTGCAAGATCTGTGAGATCACAGGAATCTGGCAGGTCGTGCGAGACCGTTAGGAGGGCTTTTGCGCCCCATTTGCCTTGACGCACATCTTCGACATTGATACCGTTCACTTCGTTGACGTCCTTTTCGGTAGGTCGTTGACGCAGTTTCCAAGGTCCTCAGGGACCAAGGTCGCTGGACTCAAGAGGGGTCAACCTCACGAGTCGAAGAGCGCGAGCGGCATGCGCCTGGGTGTCGAGCCCCAGGCGTTTTGCTGTACGCCTCTACCGTATTTAGAGTCAGCACCTCACTCGGCGCACGCCGGTAACGGGTCACTCTACCTATCCCGCTCGGACACTGCCAGCAGATCTTAGATGTACCGTCCAGGAGCGCTCCTGAGGCCGCCAGGCTCACTTCGGGAGGTTCTCCAGCACGAACTTCGGGGCCGTAAGCGTTCGTCTCCAGGTCTCGACAGAGTTCTTGGTTGAACCGTGCAGACCCCTCGCGTCTCCGAAGAACACCACGCGCTTCGAAGCACGAGTCGCCATGGTGTAGATCAGCGTGCGGTTCAGGTTTCCCTGGTCACTGTGGCCTACGGCGATGATATGAGGCCATTCTGAGCCCTGGGACTTGTGGGTCGTGATCGCGTAACCAAGAACGAAGAACTTCGTCGCGGCCTGCGGGATGTTGATGTAATCCGGTTCGTCTCCACGCCAGATCTTCAGGACCCATCCACTCACGGTCCGACCTCGAACGTCTGTGAATGAATCCTCGACGATCACGCCCTGCTCTCCGTTCATCACGTCTAGCTGGTAGTTGTTCTGTGTCTGCATGACGCGGTCCCCAACGACCGGAGTCAACTCGTCGTCAGGCTGTTCATCAAAGCCATGCAGGATGTCGTGCGTCGCACGCTTGAGCTTTATGTTCAGCTCTTCAACGAAGTCCTTGGTCCCGGCGAGGACCTGGACGTCGAGCATGCGCTCCTCTCCGAGCTCTCGCAGAAGCGTCGAGTACTCGCGGACCGAGGCGTCAATCGCGGAAGCTCGGTTCATGTGACGGTCGTTCACGACCCAAGGCTCGAAGCCAGCCTCGTTCACGGTCGTCCGCTTCAGCACGCCGCCGAGGACATCAGATGCGTTTTGACGGAGCGGTCCGGCATTGCGGAAGACGTGACCAAGACGCGTGATGGTCACGAGATCGCCACCGACGACGTCGCGGAGGACTGCTCCGGCGTCGACTGGCGGGAGCTGATTGTGGTCCCCGACCAGGATCAAGGCCGTGGTCGGATGCATGGCTTTGATGATCTTGGCCATGAGCGGCACCGGCAACATGGAGCTCTCGTCACACAAGATGACGTCAGCTTCGATCTTGTTTACATTGAATGACTTCCCGTCGTATCCAAGCATCATGTGGATGGTCTCTGGCGGCGTCATCCCTGTGATTGAGACGCCGTTTTGACGGAGCATCTCTGACATGCGTTTGGCGGCCTTGCCTGTCGGAGCGCACATCTTGATGTTGATCTTGAGCTCCCGGCACAGCATGACGATCATGGATGTCGTGAACGTCTTCCCGCTACCAGCAGCTCCAGTGATCACCGAGGTCTTGTGCTTGACGAACGCCTCGACCGCGGCGCGCTGCTCTGCGCTTGGAGTCCGGACGACAGCGCCGTGCGCCGCCATCTTGTTGACGATGGCGTCGAGCTGCCCTTCAGAAAACGTGCGTCTCGTGAACATCTCGTTGATGGCGGCTTTTCCGCGAGGTGAGAAGTAGTTCATGATGCACAGCTCAGCCCCAAGGAGATCCTCTGGACACAGGACCTGTCCGATGCCGTCGAGCATGAACGTCGCGATGTAACCGTCGGCGATGAGTCGCATCAAGCTCTCCCAGACGAGCGCGCGACCCTTGAAGTCCAGGATGGTCAGGCTATGAGGGCTGCGAGGCTTGTTGGTCTCGCAGGTCCTGTTTTGCAGCGCGCTAGCCGTGATCCACGTATGACCATCAAGCCTGATGGAGTCTAGTGACTGCATGATTCCGCAGCGGATGCGGCGATCGTCAGTCCTTGATAGGCCCATCTTCTTGAGCGCGATCTCGTCTGCGAGCTTGATCGAGTACCCGCGAATGTCGTCGACAGGCGCGTATGGGTTCGCGGTGATCACAGAGACCGCGCCGCTGCCGTAGCAGATCCAGCAGCGCTCCAGGACGGCTGTCGGAACGCCGATCGTGATCAAGCCGGCCTTGGTCTGCATCTCCTCTTCGAGTGGAATCCAGAAGGCGCGGAGGCTTTCGACCGCTGTCGAGTCTAGAGATGCGTCTATCTTCAACTCGTTGATGAGGCTGTCGCCGCCGCGGAGAACGTCGCCAAGCTCCAAGCTGCGCGCCTTGAGGAACGCGACGATCTTGGCTGACCGTACTGGGCCGATCCCCTTGAAGCGCTCATCCCGTTCCAGGACCTTCCCTAGACCGTTGAGGTCTAGGGCCGGGACAGAGAACGAGACCTTGAGCTGGCGGCCAAACACCGCGTGGTCTGTCCAGACGCCAGAGAACTTGATGTGATCGCCGATCGAGACATTGATGTCTCCGACGAACGTGACAATGTCCCCGTCAGCCGTCTCCATGCGCCCAGCCGCCCACGCGATGTCGACCTCCATATGCGCTGGTCGGCGATTCAGGAAGATGATCTCGCCGCTGACCGTCGTGTTTTGATCCAGCGGGAAGAGGGTTTGGGTCATGGCGCTTCTCCGGAGAACATCTCTGTTTGACGACGTGACGCGGCCTCTGCGTCGAACGGTGATGACGCACTCGCGGCCTCGGAGAGTCGCTCGCGCGACAGGTCAATGCATCGACGATCACTGTCGATCCCGACGTAGTCGCAGCCGAGCTCCAAGGCGACGACGCCGGTCGTCGACGTCCCTGTGTATGGATCGAGGACAAGCGGCCGTGTGGTCTTGGCCTTGCAGCTACAACCTGCCTTCCACCCGACGATTGTTGCTGGGACATAGCCAGCAGAGCTCGACGTCTTGCCGTTGCCGTGAACCAGGTCGTCTCCGTGCTCAAGCCAGCTCTTGCCGGTAGATCCACCCTTGGCCTTGTTGACCTTTGGCAGACGAGGTGCGCCGCACGCGGAGCACACGCCGTCTTGGCTCACGGCCCCGTTCAGGAAGGTCCTGACGACCCAGCGCGGGTAGACCGACGTATGCTTGAAGGCGATGGTCTTGCTGCGCCAGGCTGGCTCGACGGTCCCGGTCCAGACTGAACGCAAGAGCCTGTCGTGCTTCACGCCTCGCTCACGGCTCGTGATGTAGTCCCAGTAGTAGCCGGTCTTCTGCTTGCTCAGCAGGATGCCGTACTCGTGGGTCTGCGCCGGCCTGTTCTTCATGGACGTCGGCGTGCGGTTCGTGTATTCGATCACGATGAGTGACTTTACACACCATCCGGAGGCGCGGAGCTTCTCCGCGAGGAAAGGCGCCTGGAGCGAAGGCTCCTGAGCATTCACGTCTCCGCGCTTGCTCGGAGCGTAGGCTTCTCCGACGACGACGAAGGCCGTTCCGTCGTCACGGAGAACGCGGTGAACCTCGTCGAAGACGAGGAGTTGATTGTCGGCCCACGCGCCACGCGTCTTCTCCATGCCAAAGACGCTCTGACCCTCGTACTTGCGCTGGAGGAAGAACGGGATCGAAGAGCACATCGTGTGTACGGACCGGTCTTGAAGTATCTTCATCGCAGCCACAGAATCTCCGTACATCAACTTCCAGCGGCTCACTGGAGATCACTCGTGGAGATCTTGATCCACTCCTTGGTCACGCTCTTGAAGAGCCGCTTGGATACGCCGAGGTAGCGCCTGACGTACTTGATCTTGATATCGGCGTCAGCGACGCCCGCGTTCTCCAGGGCCTTCTTGGCGATGTTGATCGCGTCGTCTGGGTCGATCATGGCGACGTCACCCTGGAGCCAGCCGACACACTGGCGGTCGCGTGGGGTCGCGTTGTTCACCATGCCAGGAGCGAACGACTCCCAGCCCCAGCGCTCTGGGTCTGGTGGAGCCTTCTTGTCGTAGTTGTAGAAGTAGGCGACGCCGTCGTCGATCGCCAGACGGAGGCCACGGGCCAGACGCAGCGCGTGCGTGCCGATGATGTCTCTGTCGATCTTCTCTGCGAGCTCTTCTGGCGAGAGCCCCTCTGGGAGTTCCTGGTCCTTGATCATCGCGAGCGCGATAGGAAGCGTCGTGTTGGTCGTCTTGGCGGTCGGCAGGAACGTCGGGATCGATGGCGGTGGCGGCACCTTTGAGGCGGCCTTGTTCCACTCTTCAGAGCCTGGCTTCACGCCACCGCCGAAGTCCGGGACGAGGATGTCGCAGAACTTCATAGCCTCCTGAAGCGGCATTGGAGCGAACGTGTAGATCTTGCCTGCATGCTCGACCTGCCACTTGTCCGCACCAGGATCGGTCTTGGTGCCGACGCGGCGCAGGATCACGAGGTCCATGTCCTTCGCGGCGGTGACGAGCATGTCAGAGGACGCGCGAGCGAACGTGAGCTCGCCGTGCTCGACGATGTCGACGCGTGCGCCGCGTAGGTAGGTCATGAGCTTCGCCCACTCGTTGATCGAGTCTGACGGAGCACCCTCGGCGCGCTTACGGGTCTTCTTGGGCTTCTGCTCGCCCTTGAGGAGAACGTCAGTGGTTGCGAACCCCATGTCGCTTGCGTCTACGACGTCGATGATTAGGCAGTCGACCTTGTGTGCGTGTGTGCGGAGGCCGCGCCCGCTCATTTGACAGTACCTACCCTGGCTCTTCGTTGGTTTGGCGATGACGATGGCTGTAATCGAGCGCTCATCGTAGCCTTCGACCAAAAGGTCAGCGGCCAGGAGAACTTGCGTCTCTCCACGCGCGAACTTCGCGAGATTCATCTTCCTGTCTTCTCGATGCATATGCGGTGCGCCAGACACCCACCGTGCTTTGATCCCCATGAGACAGCACGCGTCTGCCGTCCTCTTCGCCTGGTCGACGCTCGTGCAGAACACCAGTGTCTTGCGTCCGGCGCAGTTCGCGGCAATCGCCGCTGCTGTAGCCTGTGCGCCATTGACCCTGATCCACTCCTTCTCCAGGTCACCTAGTACACACTCGCCGTCTGCCATGAGCTTGATCGCTGCCGGATTCAGAGGCAGTAGGACCTTGATTGCTCGTGGTGGAACGAGGTAGCCCTTTTGGATCGCCTCCTGAATCGACATCGAGTAGATGACATCATCGAAGACCTCGTCGAGCGAGATCTTGTCGGCGCGATAGATCGTGGCTGTGAGCCCGAGAAGCTTCGGTCCCTTCTTGTCGGCCTGGAAGCATCCTAGCTGCGTCAGGACCTTGAGCGCCGACGGAGAGACAGCGTGGTGGCACTCGTCGAAGACGACGAGGCCGAAGGCTCCAGCCATCAAGAGTCGCTCTAGACGCGACGTGATCGCGATACTCTGGATCGTCGCGATGATCACACGCTCGCCACGCGACATCGTATTCCCCATCTCGATTCCGTAATCAAGACCAGGGAAGTTGTTCTTGATCTCGCGCGCCGGTTGTGTGATGAGCTCTTCGCGATGAGCGATCCACAGCGTGCGGCACGAGAGTTGGCCTGCGATCGCCAGACCGGCGATGGTCTTGCCGCATCCCGTCGGTAGCGTGATGATCGGCCTCTGCAGCTTCGACTCCATGAACTCTGCAATCGCGTCGGACTGCGGTTCGCGGAGCTTCACCGTCGTCTCGACCTTGCGATAGGGGGCCGCGTCTGAGAGCGACTTGACCGTCAGCGGCTTGTAGAGCCTGAGCGCCTTCTGCAGCCGCGTCTCGTGCAGCGACGCGCACGACTCCTTGTGTTCGTCGCGCTCTCCGGTGTCGACTCCGCAGTTGCATGGAGCCTGGCGCACCTCGGCTGGGTGGGGCTCGACGATCACCTCGACAGGCTTTGCGGCGGGCTTTGCGGGGAGCTCGGTGGGCTCAGCCGGCTTTGCGGGGAGTCCGTCTGGCTTTGCGGGAAGCTCGGCCGTCGGCCACTTGTCGGTGATCTCCTTCTTGCAGAAGACGCAGACGCGTGGAGGCAACAACGCGACCGGCTTCGATCCAGTCCGGTCGCCTCCGCACTCGATGCATCCAGTTTCGCCGCTCAGTGTGACCCAGCACTCAAGCCTATCGGGCTCATCTGGCTTTACCTGTGGCGCAGGCTTCGCCTCTGCGCTCTTCCTCTTGTCGCGCTTCGATGACTTCACCGTCGCCGCGCCAGCGGCCTGGATATCCATCTTTGATGTCATGTGCTCGCCTAGAGACCGAGGCTCGCCAGGACACGACGTCGAGCCTTCTCCGCGTCGGACAGTTTGGCCTTCTGGACGCGAGGCCGCTTACCGGCGGCATCGCGCGGCGCAGCCTTCGCCGGCTTGACGTCGGATTCGTAGACTTCGACGTCCTTGGTTTCGGGCTCAGCCGCTTCGGTGTTCTTGAGCGCGCGCCGGACGTTCTTGACCACACGCTGGGCGCCTGGGCTGATCCGCCGCTTCTTGATATCCGTGACCAGGATCTCCTCGATCTCTGGCTGTGCGGACTTGAGCTTCTGCTTGAGCTTCGTGATGTTTGTGGTGTCGTCGGCGCTCGGAGCAGGCGGAGCCTCGTTCGGGATGCCATCCGCAGTGATCCCGACCGTCTGCCGAAGCTTCACGTATCGACTGAGCAAGAGAGCCTCGGCCTTGTCTGAGCAGGGTACGCGAGCGCCAGAAGACCGCTCGATGTCGCGAAGGTCGATGTCCGGGAACAGCGCGATGGCCTTCGCGATCGCTCGCTTCTTCACGTCCTTCGGATCACCGCCAGAGATTCCGAGCGCCTTCTTCCAGACGCCAGGTCGGATCGTGTCGAATGGGATGCCCGCAGCCACGAGGCTCGCGCGCCAGATCCCGTAGCCCAGACCCTTCTTGAAGTTCGAGATCGAGCCCATCTTTGGGAACGCCTGCTGCTGCTCAAGGAGCGCCTCGCGAACCCCCATGTTCCGCCAACGCGCCACGGTCGCGACGATTCCCGCTTCGTCATAGATCGGCTTCTCGCCACCGCTCGTTGGGACTGGAGACATTTCGACGACCTTGTCGTCTTCGTCGAGGACGCACTGGTATCCCTTGAGGCCAGGGTCGATGCCGACGAAGAGCTTCTTGACGACAGGCGGGTCTTGGGCTCCGTCGTTTCGAATCCTTGCCAGGTCCTTCTCGAGCTGGACGGACTCGCTCCGAGCCTTCTGGTACTCGGCGATTGCCCTTTCCTTGCGCTCACGGTCGCGGAGATCGGCGTCGGCCACACGATCAGCTTCCTGGCGAGCAACCTCGGCCTGGCGAGCGACCTCGGCCTGGCGAGCGACCTCGGCCTGGCGATCGACCTCAGCCTGGCGAGCGACCTCGGCCTGGCGAGCGACCTCGGCCTGGCGAGCGACCTCGGCCTGGCGAGCGACCTCGGCCTGGCGATCGACCTCAGCCTGGCGAGCGACCTCGGCCTGGCGAGCGACTTCAGCCTGGCGAACAGTCTTGTCTATGGCAACCTCGGTCTGGAGCTCAGGAGCGGGAGCGTCTACCCCGCAATCGCAGGTGCCTGTGGGAGCTCCGACAGAAGCACCGGCGCCGAACGGGTCCTCGTACGCTGGGCAGAGGATCGAGTGTTCTGTAGTGGGCATTCCGGCTCCTGATTTTCTTCTGGATCAGGATTTTACGCGAGACCACCGACATCCACAGATCAGGCGAGCGAGGCCGTCCGAGCAGGTGTGTCCGTCCTGGCGGCAGTAGCAGTCCGGCTCGCACCGACAGTGGCCGTGGTTCTCGTTCGCGTTGTCGCAGAGGATCGCCGAGCCAACGAGCACCCCGCGCGTCGGCACTGCATCGTAGGCACCGGTCGGATTGCGACCCACCTGGTGCGGATGAATCGCCGGAAGCTCTCGCGCCATCGCTCCCGCCGAATAGCCCAGCGAGTCGGGGTCTTGAAGAAGCGTGGGCCGGGTGAATCCAGGTGACGTCAGCCACTCACGACCGCCACGCAGGAAGGAGACCATGTCGTCGGGCGTGACCGGCATGGAGAGGGCCCTCTGGACCATGCCTTCCTGATTGTGCCCAGACATGACCCAGCCGCCGGCGAGGGCGTTGAGCGCACGCTGTGTCTCGATCACCCGGGCGATCAGAAACGTCGAGTTCACGCCCGTGGTGCGTAGGACCGCCTGCACGTAGGCTTCGCCGTCCTGCGGCGCACCACTGGCGCGATAGGTTCTTTCGGCGTCGCGAATCTCCGAGTCGCTCATGTCAATGCCCTCCGCGCCGCTGCCAGGTCATCAACGCACACGATCAGCACGCCGTAGTCACCGCGCAGTTCTTCAGTCCACTCTGAACGCGGCTCCTCAGTGACCAGGTACCATTCGCGCGTGCCGAGACGCGCATCGAGCAGGCGCTTGCGCTCGTTGAGCAACGCGTCCGAAAACGCTGGCGGTGCTGATTCGTCGTCGTGGTCGGTGTCGAAGAACACCGTCGGTTCCGTCTGGATGCTGTCGTCGAGCCGGCCGTCGTAGATCGAGACGAGCCTGCGCTTCACAACGAGATGGACTAGGTGGTCTAGATCGAAGTCACTCATGAGAGCCCCTTGATCGTGTTGATGATCTCTTCCAGGCCGAAGCGGTCCATCGTGTCGATGGCCTTGGTGATCTGCCCGACGAGCTTCTTCCTGAGCTTGCTGGCGAGCCACCGCTTCAGCTTACGCACGCG
>Ga0315284_10003923_pt1 | contig 21125 bp, 33 predicted proteins | sample YL17G09_16_MG_FD_203696 | JGI IMG/M metagenome (GOLD analysis project Ga0315284, IMG submission 203696) | Sediment microbial communities from Yellowstone Lake, YNP, Wyoming, USA - YL17G09_16 | ecosystem: Environmental > Aquatic > Freshwater > Lake > Sediment | place: USA: Wyoming | collected...
TTCCTTGATTACCTTGATTACCCTGGTTACCTGGGTCGGCAATAGCACTACCTATATCTTGATTACCATCAAATGATATGTTGTCAGCATCACTACTTACATTTAAGTTTTTGTCTTGATTTAATGAACCCATTCTAATGTCCCTTCTTAAACGACATTGAGACGAGAACGCTTAGAAGACCACTGTACTAATACCACATTATTCGGTGCATCTGTGATGGTTACATCAGTATCAAATGTAAGAGATACACGTATAAAAGGCCATGGGTCATCAACTGATAGAGAATCCTTGGTTGGTAGTCCCGATGCACCCTCTGTAATAGTGGTCGTAGGGTCAACTCCTGCGCCAAGTTGTATAAAATTAACATCATCAATAGAACCATAGTATCTAATATCAATGGCAGATGGCGTTGGATTATATACAATTATTAATGTATTGTCTTCTTCACCAATTCTTATGGACTCTGAAAGATACAGGTCGACTTGTGCTGCTCCAGAGTTAGGATATACCGTATCTGGGCCTATTATTTGTGGATTAGTAATACTTAATGCTGTACCTGTTCTCATGCTATCTCCTTTATTAGTATCATGACTTAGAGTGAGTTTACTCTTTTTCTACATTAGTACTAGATATTTAATACTATTATCCAGTAACTCTGTATGAAAAATGTACCTTATCCCCGAAATTACTACCCCAATTCCAGTTATGTTTATGTAAGACTGTACGAATTTCTTTATCATTATAATTAGTAATATCAATAGCAATACCAATATTATGATAGCTACTGCCTGGAGGTGCTGCTGGCAGACTAGATAGACCAGACTTATAACGAGCATAAAGATATGCTTGCTTAGCCCATGACCTATAACTACTAATTACATTGATTTTCTTATTACTGTGATGCGCTAGGTCACGTTGAGCCTCTAGTAAAGCCTTTTGAGCCTGCTCTTGTAAAGTAACCCCTTGAACAGTTACTAAATTTAGTTGCTTAGTTTTGTATCGCTTACCCGTAACAGTTATTAAATTGTGGGTATTCTTTAGTTTGTTAATTTCATCGTCCAATTGCGGTGTTGGTCTGTCCATATTATCTCCTATTTGGTTGGTTTGCCGCCATGTCGCTTACGGTATCGTGTTAGTCTACCAGCTTGTCTTAACCTCTCAAGTAAACTCAACTTGGGCGTTGGCTCTGGTTCAGGTGTAGGTTCTGGTGTAGGTGGCATTGGTTCTGGTTCTGGTTTGGGCTTCTTTACTGGTTTGATAGTTAGTTTCTTAAGCTGTGTAATAGTACCATCAAACCTATCAATATCACAATTACCTATACCAGTAATAGTATGTGGCGTTATACCTACATTGCCATCACTTGACTGCCAAAATTCCCAGTGAGCTAAACCTGGGTCACTGGGACCATATCGGGCTACCCACAGATAATCTGCTCCGAATAACCCATCTGGTACTACTGATTCAGAACAATATAGGATAACCTTATAATTATGCTTTTTTAGTTCTTTAACAAATGCTATGGCACCAGCAGACGTAGCTCCAGCTTCAAAATCTAGAACTGGCGGAAAATCACCAGTCTTAAAGCCACCAATTGCTTTCATAGTCGCCAAATAATGTTTGGCTTCTTGTGTACCAGCACTGGCTGTCTTAGCATCAAGGAAATGGTAAGTACCTCGTATAATCTTATTATCCTTCATACCCTTCCAATTATTGCTTAGTTCTGAATCAACAAAACTAGTGCCTTCAGATGCTTTAGTAAAACCGAATGGAGCACTGACTGTTTTCCAGTCTATTCGACCTTCCCAATGAGATACATCGAAACCAATTAACATTTTATCTCCTAGTTCTTAGCTTCTGGACGACCGTGGTGACGCTTACGATAACTGGTTAATCTACCAGCTTGACGCAATTTTTCAAGTAGACTCAATTCAGCCTCTGGATATGGTACTGGAATTGGGTCTGGTACTGGTACTGGGTCAGGGCTGGGCTTAGGTGCTGGCTTAGGCTTAGGCTTAGGCTCTGGCTTCGGAGGCTTTGGCTCACCCAGCTTCTTCTTAGCTTCCTTCAACATCTTGTCAGCATCGTTAGGTGTACCCATAAACTCATAATGCATAGCGTCTTTGACGCTATTGTAGTTGCCTCCCCACCTAAATCCATAGTGGTTCCACATTTTACGCATCCACTTGGGCATATCAGTTACAAGAGCACCTGATGTGTATGGATTACGCGATGCATTTAGGTCTACAGCTAGACCCCAAGAGTGATTACTAGGAACATTAGTGGTACCAGTGATTGGGCGACAAGCAAATCCCCAATCATCCTTAGTCTTGTCTAGCTTATATCCGCGACGCTCTGTTTCATCTAGCAATAAGGAAACTAACTGAGAAATACCCTGGTGGACCGAAAGACCAATACCCCCACCAGTAGTCCACTTCATCTTTCCTGAATCACAGTGAGGCCAACCGCTGCCCCATCCTCGTTGTTGTGCGTTTAATGACGTGTTCAAATTGATACTCATAACATTATCCTTCCGATAGTAATTCATCTATATATTTGGTCCAATTCCATTCTGGTGCTGGTGCGTAATTAAGACCGTCCCTGCGATTCCCCCAATATGCGCCACCTTGTATATGGTCTGCTATTCCTCTCCATGGTGGTCTTCCACTACTATGTATTCTTTGAATATGACCAACCAAAGGGTCATTTTGGTCATTGACCCAATGTATCAAAGCAGATGCTACTTTTACAGACATTGCTAACTGTTTATGTGTATGATTACACTTAGTTGATGCTATATGCTCTAACGCAAACCAATTTGCATCACCTTCTTCTGCATGTCTAGCGGTACGTTCTAGACTCATATACTGAGCGACACCTCCATCACGGTCTATACCAAAGTGTACAGATACCTGTTTGTTAATCAATATGTTATTCAAATCATTCAAAGAGCCACAGCCCCCAGTGGCATGATGAATAATCCCTATAATAGGCTGTTGCCATAGACCATCGGTACCAAAATTGTAAGAGCTCTTTGGCAATTCCATTTTTGTTATCTCAATACCATCAACTTCTCCAGCGAATCCGTTGACAATATTAGTAAATACAGCCATATTCATTACTCCTATATTTATTATAACACATCTTTAGCAAACCAACCTGCTAAGACTTCAGCAGTTGACCATTCACCTACAGAATATCCGGCCTTATCAATACCGACAAACCGCAAATTATCCTTCGAAGGGTCCTGTGCCCACTCTAAGGCTATATTTTCGATGGCTCCAGGGGAGGTCCATGTTATTATATTACCTTTTGGTGATACTATTTGAATAGCATAAACCTGTATTTTCTTACGTTGTCTGCGATAACTCATTGGTCAACCTCTTTATTTGTCCGATTTCCCCATGAGTTAAGGTAGCCAAATGTGACGGGTTTACACATGACTTAATACGACATTTGTGGTATATAACCTCATTATCCGAGGGTTTATTTAGGCCACTAAGATTCCATGCAATACGGTGCACATATTGGTTAATACCCTCATAAGACATATGAGCATAGCCACTCTTTAATATTGGACCAAGCCAATACCAGTGTCCATCAGAATTTTTATCAACCTTCGACCAAAAATTATCGACTAGGTTACCACAATGCAAAGGATTAACACACTCTGCTGTGCCACATACCACCTTTAATACCTTTGGTGGCTCTTGGTCCATATACTTTTGATAAATTGCTCGTCTTGGAGAACATGTCTTGCCCTGAGCCTTAAATAACCTTGGTCCATTCCAATACCAATGATTGTCAGTCTTATCGACATTGCCCCATAATCTATCATCATCATCATGTGTATAGGTCTTAAAATGTGCCGTATTAACACATAGCTGGTTACCACAGTCTCTCAATACATCCTCGTTATTAGTCAGCTTGGTTATTCGTGCTTCAAATATGAACCTATGAGCTAGAACAGATTTGCCCTTAATACTAAACATTGCCCTACCACCGCTATTGACTGCCCCAGTCCACTCAAAACACTGAGTATCTTCATTTTTTGTGTACTTCTTATCAAAGCGTTCCATATCGGTTGCCATATTATTCTCTAGACCTTATGGTGTTAATAATAATTTCTTCTAGCATTTTTTGCATATTAACACGTTGCTGAAAAATTACATCATCACGGTCTTGCAGATTTTGTCTTTCCTCGTCTGTAGTATCTTCCACAGCTTTGGCATAATAGGCCTTAGATAGGTCTGTATATTGTTTACGCAGGTCTGCGTATAACTCCATGTGGTCTAATAGTCTATCAAATAGGTCATCATTTGTCATGGTTCATAAGTTCCATTACTCGTAGTTCTAAGAGTCCCATATCATCAGACATACCATCCATAGTATCCCGTAATGCAGCGATAGTAAGCTGTAATTCACTGATACGATTATGGAGGTCAGTGTTGTCTAGCTCTAAAATAGATTTTTGGGTCTCAAGACGTTTGATGGCGGCTTCTAATTCTGCAATAGTATCCATATATCTATTATATCATAAACTTGACACTAGATATTAACTATGGTACTACTTTTTATTACGCTTACGCTGCTTTCGAGCAAGTTTATTCTTTGCTCTACGTTTGTTTAAGGCTACTTGATTATGAATAATAATATCGGCAGGAGATTCTGAATCCCACTTGCCTAGCTCTATCCACGGTATTGTTCGTTTAGATTTCATATAATCTCCTTGTAGGACAGGGAGGAATCGAACCTCCGACCGGTCGCATATAAGACGACTGCTCTGACCCCTGAGCTACTGTCCCAGGTACTATTCGTATGTTACGTCTGCTTGTGGAGCCGTACCATTTATATTGGCTTTGGATATATCTCCATGCTCAACATGAATCTCGGGATATAGACCAGGGATAGTAATTAAATCATCTTCTGTAAGCATACAAGCAAGAATCTCTAGATATACCCTAGCATCATTGATACGCCCCAATAGACCCTCTGTGGGGTCTGTCGGTGTTTCTGGATTCTCTTTGATGGCTTGCTCGATAGTATCAATATGCTTACCGAAGTAGATACCCCATGTTTGATACTTAGTCATACCCCAACGCTCAGCATTCCGCTTAAAATTTCCAAGAGTGTCATTGTTAGTCTTACCAGCATAGGCATTAGCCTTACCAACTCTTAGCTCTACTTCAATCTCATGTAGAATCTTTACAATTTCTTCTCTATCTTCTGGTTTCATACTTACTCCTTTACTTATACTCTTGGATTTTAAGACCGTGATGATAAACAAAGATTTCATGGTCCGGAAAATATGCCTGCAATGATTCTCGTAAAGCATCCAGTTCTTCGGGTTCTGGAATCCATGGTCCTTCTTCATCTACATCAGACAATCCTAAAGTAGCCACGATTACTGGCTTAGGCTTACCATTTTTATCCCTATTAATAGGATTAGGATGATTGGGAAATTGTTCTATCTCTAACAGTTTTCTATCCATACTTACCACCCGTACTTTCTGCGTTCAGAACGCAACAGTCTTTCCATTTTTTTAGATTCTTCTTTATCTTTCTGCGTAGGATGTCTAGGAACTTCACTTATTTCGTACGTCGCAAACTTATCCTTGACGCGGCGATGGTCTAGAAGAAAATCAGCAAGGAACTGTGCCTTGTCTGGTTGCACACCAAAATTAAAGTTTAAGATATCATTCAATAAGGTGGGCGATAGGTCTGATGCAGATGATAGAGTATCTATATTCTCATAAATGGTGAGTAGATGCTCTATAAAGGGCCGTAACTTACTACTCGATACTAATGCCATAGACTCCCCTATAGGTATACTTTACACTTGCTTCAGTGTACCATACTATTAAACGAAATGCAAGGGGTTACTTGTCTTTCTTAATCGTAGCCACGTTCTGCTCTATCAGCACATCCATCACATTGATAGCCCTGTGCTACATCTGCAGGGGTAAGGACATTCTCAGTTCCGCAACTGGGACATGGGTGATTTCTTGGGTTGTCTTTTGTTTCAGCTCTTAGGGCAGAGTTACCACCTGGGTCAGCAAAATCGATATGGAAGTCATCGTCGTCATGACCTCTCCAATCACCATCATCTTCATCTTCTTCAGGTACCGTTATGCTTTTATCCTCTGCATCGTGCTCATGTTCTTCACCAAACTGATGAAGCCTATCATGATGATTTTTAAAGTTGGGATGTTCTGTGCTAAAACTGCTACTATCCCAATCCTCTTTAGTAATGGGAATATCAGTAGCTTGTTTTTGAGTCTGTGTTGTATCCCATGTTGTTGGTTGACCGCCAGGCCCATTAACGGCTTGGTCGTGTAGACGTTGTAGGGACCGTATTCTTTCCATGTTCGCCTGATGCTCTTCTTCTGTGTTGGGATGAGGCGGTGGACGTACTCCCTTGCCACTGTCCTCACTAAAATAATCATCTGCAGAACGAGTATCAGGTGTTAGGGGATTCTTAAATAAATCTTTCACTGCATCCCACTTTGGTCCAGCTTCTTTAATAGTAGCTTCTAGTAGCCAACCTGGCTGTCTAGAGCTACCCTCGGAGCGTATAGGTTGTGCTGGAAGGTCGTGGTAGTCTCCACCAGAATGACTATGACCCTTATCCCTTATATCAGTAAAGTGGGTGTGCCTAATACCGGCATGTTCATTGCCTCTAGCAGGGTTGGGGTCACCATGTGTATGTTCTACACTTCTTTCAATAGGCCCAGTGATTCTAGTAGAATCAAGCATTACGCCGCGAGTTTGGTCGCTGCCGGGAAAGCGTACGTCATACCATGGGTCATGATGTGGCCCATCATTAAATGGTGGTCTATCAAGTACAGTACCAACATTCCATGGTCCATCAATACTGTCATCATGTCCCTCTGGAGCTGATGGAGCATAATTAGAACGTACTCTATCTCCAGGCTTTAAATCACGAATTGGCCCAAATGCTTTACGATTAGCTGCGTAATTTTGGCACTTAAGGTCGTTAGGGTCACATACATGGTCTTCTTCGCGCTGGGCTACCTTGGAAACCGGATTAATATGCTCGTTGAGTTCATTCCATAGGTCATTACTCATTATTTATCCCTTTTAACTTGGACGCCATTTTCTGCTTTAGAACTTCTATGCCCCCATCGGTCTCCCGATGCTATTTCACACTCTCGGCAGCTTCCTCCCATAGAATCTACCCACGTTTCCTTTTTACAAGTGCTACATTGACCGGTTACTAACATTAGAACCACCCTCCTCCATCTGAAGACATTCCACAACCAGGACAATCTCCGCCCTCTTCATCAATAAGTTGATGTATCTCTGGCTCATCACATTCTGGCATATCAATTTTATCAGTTGTTAATTCCGTTGGTTCACCCTTACCATGTTTTGGTAAACATGATTTACACATATAAGCTGATGGTCCATGGACGGTAGTACCATCATACTGTGCCTCTTTGCCACAAAAATCACAATCAGGCATAGTAGATAACTGGTATTTCTTGGCCTTAATTGCCCTGTTCATAGCACGTTGCATACCCTTTAATGCTTGAGGTGAAAACTCGGTTTGTGATGATGGCATGCCACCTGGTAACATAGATTGTATTGCTCCACCAAGTTCTGCACCTATGCCGAAGCCTGCAGCTGGAGCCGTATTGGGAGCCACTTTACCAGCCGGCATCTTAGGCATGGCAGGCATAGTATCCTGTGCCCTGGTTGGTGGATTCATCCCTGCTGCAGCACGTAGAGCATTCTGCACACCTTTATTCATGGCCGCTGGATTACTGGCCAAGTCATTGCTAATATTTTCTAATAAATTATTAGGCTTTTTCGGCTTTTTTTGCTGCTGCTGTTGAGGTGGACTAGATTCCTGTGATTCAGTAACAGCATCAACCGCTTCGCTTCCGATACCCTTAGCCGCATCAAGTGCAGAATTACCAATGCCCAACCTCTCATGACCAGCTAATCTAGCATTAATTTCGCTAATTTCATCGAGAATAGCATTGGCATCCATGTTATCTGTACGAGCTTCATATGTAGCTTCTAATACAGATGCATAGCGTAGTAATTCTGTACGATTCATAAATGCAAAATCACTCTTTGAATCATCCATATCTTTAACAGGTACATCATAACCTGCTTGCTCTAAAAATCCAACCATTTGACGATATGATGCCGCTTTATTAAAAGCCATTAATATCTCCCTCTAGTCCTACCTGCAATAGTTGATTAGCTCTTAGTACCATTTCATTATCGTCAACTGAAGCGAATATTTTGTCATTATCAGACTCAAAGGCTTTTAATGCACTACGTCCTGTATGTTCTTCTTCCAATGAAAACTCTGTATAATTATCATCGTCAGTCGAATATCCTACAATACTACGTGTAACAGTTTTTGGCATTGTAATATCTAAAGTAGGTGTAGTAATATTACTTGTACGCGTTGAACTAATTAAAAAATTCTCTGCTTCATCCCAAATAGCGTCCACCTTAGCATACTTTTCATGATTATTACGCTCTAACCATAATAGTCCTTTACTAGTATCAAACCCATAATTTACATGACCACCCATGTCTGTTTCCAGTGACCCTGTATATAATGTGCTGATATGATTTACTTTTGTAAACATAATATCTCCTTACATCGTTGGTTCATTGTATCTTTTTTCCCGAGGGGTTTGTGGGTGATGTGGGTCACGATGCTTTGGGTCCTTCTCTGGCCAGTCTGGACGATTACCTGGCTCTCTTGGTTCAGCATCTGGCCAAGTAGGGTGAGTGTGGTCCGGTACTTCCTTTGGCCACTCAGGGTCATTATGCTTTGTTGGGCCATTATCCCACTTAGGTATTACACCGTGACGTTCATCTTCATCATCAAATGGAGACGTATTATGTGCTACTAGCTTATAATTAGCCTTCTTCTCAATTGTCTGGTTATTATCATCCCACTTAACCCAAAACTCATCGTCTGTTGAGGCAAGTACGCTACCAGTAATTCTGTGACTAGACGATGATAGCACTACTTGGCCAAGGTCACTAATTTCTTCATTAATATCAGATACATGGACCTCAGCAACAACAGGTGACTCACCTTGAGGTGATAGATTATTGTTACGTTGCCAATCAACAGTATCAGTACGCTGTTGGTCTATTAAATTTTCTAATTCACCATTAGGATGAGCATTGACATCTGTCATTGTATTATCCTTCTGTAATAATTAGTTCGTAATTGGACTTATCTTCAACCGAAGAGTCACCATCGTCCCACTTAACCCAAAAATTATCTGTAGATTCAGCAATAACTTTGCCTGCTATTCTACTACCATGAGAATCAAGTAAAACTCTGGACCCCTCTACACCCTCGGCATTTTCAGCTGCATATACACGAGCTGTTACCACTGATGCTGTTGCCTGTTGTCCAGGAATTGGGGCATTAGTTGGTGGTGCTACGGCATAACCCGCTGGTTGTGCAGGGTTCTCAAGGTCCATAGGGGCCGGATTATCTTGCTCGGCCTGTAATACCGTGTCTTGGCGCTTCTGTTGTTCAATAGCGATTAAATCTGCACTACCTGGATGTGCTGCTGGATTAACCGGATTATCTACGGCCCATCCTGCTGGCTGTGCTGGATTACCTTGTGCTGTCTTTTCTGACATATTAGTCTCCTTCGTGTCTAGTCGATACTTATCATGAGTTACCTGGTCTGTTATACTATTAGCTTGAGTCTTTTTCTTATGTAGTTTAATATCAATTGCATCTAATGAATCTTCTGGTAAAATCGTACGCATAGCTTGTTCGCCCATTCTACGTACTTCATCATTCCCTGGTCGCGTTACTCCCTTTAATCTTTTAGTAACATCAATATCTGTATCTGATTCTCTATCATATAGTTCACTCATTATTTTATACTCCTCATGGTATAGGCTTAGTAGGCTTAGTAGGCTTCTTGGTAACGGGTTTTTTCTTCTTAGGCGTCGTAGGCTTTATTTTCTTCATTGCAGGTGGTGGCGTTGGGAGCGTTTCTGTTTCATCTGGTGGAGCTAGCTTTAAACTCTTAGCCATTTCTGGTAAGTTACTAAATCCTTTGCCAGCAAATAAAATAGGGTCATTTCTGGTATATTTTCTGCGAGCACCTGCGCTATTGTGATGTACTGTCTTACCATATTCATCAACATAGACTGACCGTGGAGTCATTTCCCAATCCTCTACCTTCTTTGTACCATATAATTTAGCACCAAAGGCCCTTCTTGCTTGTTCCTTAGCACTTCTGAATGACTCCTGCTGAGCCTCCAAGGTACTGGGAGAATTGATTATATTATTTATAGCCTCATGACCAGCATATGTTACTTTACCGGGAACTGCTAGACCAGTTGTAGGGTCTACTGTGTCTGGGCCTCTTTTTTCTGGTCCTACGCCAATAGAGTCGAGGATACTGTCAGGAGTAAGACGATTGCCCATATCATCTGCTTGATTATATACACCATACAATTTACCAGCTGATAATTGTTTACCTAAGTTATCGGAGTCAAATTTACCACCTGTTGATGCCTGACCACGTACATATGTACTACCGCCACCACTTACCTTCTTGGGGTCTCGTCGCATTGACGAAACTGCATGGTGTACTGCTCCTCTTTCTAATGTATTAAGATGGTCATAGAACGCCGCTCCCTTATCTTCTCTAGCAGCTCGGTCAAGCCCAGCCATAAGTTCATCAGTAGTATGTCTTGGTGCTGCTGCTAGCTGCTTTACATCAGCATCTCTACGTGAATTCCCAGTTGGTACTCTCATTCTCTTCGCTGTACCATCGTCATTCTTTAAAAATGGGTGGTCAATTTCTTCAGTACCCATACCACGAATATGCCAATTCATAGGGTTTAACAGGCCCGATACAGTATCTCTTGCTGGTGGCGCGTTATGTCCTGGTAATTTAAATGATGGCAATGTATCTAAGTCTAGTTTAGGGTCCATAAAATCAACCCTTTCTGCATTATGCTTAGGACCAGGTAATGCTGGATTGTTCGGATTAACCAGTGGACCTGACTTATGTGTTGCATCACCTGGAGAGCGGCGGCGGCCTGCACCCCATGCTATCGCCGCAGCTGCTAAACCTAGTGGAGCAGCACCTGATAATACGCCGAAGGCACCAATGGCTGCAGCAACTCCTGTACGCTTTTGTGTATTTGTTGCCCCTGGCATGTAATGATGCACCAAAGTATTCTTAACATCCGACAAGGTGTCTCGTATGTTATGTAGTTGAGCCGTAACACCTTCATCATCATCATACTCTTGATTATCATATACATGATTGGTGGGAAATGGCAAGCCTTGTCCAGTTTTACCAACATCCTGATAATGTAGAGCGTCATGATAATCATTAACATCATCATATTGACGTAAATCCTGAACATTATATCCAAGGTGTTCAGCAACATGTTCAAAGGCTACGGCGTGTGCTCGGGCGGCATGATGCATAGCCTTAACTAGTTCGAGGTGTGCACATGCTGGACAAGCTGTCACAACAGGTGTAGATGGACTAAGTGCTACTGGCACAAAATATGTATGGCCATAATCATCCTTGATTTGTGTTAACCCTTGACTACATTCTGGACAAACGTGTCGAAGACATGACGAACAAACCGACTTATTATCGGCTAGATGTGTACATCCTTCATCCTGTACATCACAGGGTTGTGACATGCAATAATCCTATCTACTAATTAAGTTGGAGGTGCACCAAAGGGCTGAGCGTCATGATAAATAGGCTCAGAATATCCACATTGAGGACATACATTGGTTCCACCCTGGTCTTCCATGTGTGAACCACACTTAGGACACGGGCGAGATGATGATTGCTCAGTAAAACCCTTAGCATTCTGTGAATTCTGATTTACAATATCATCAGTCGTAGGGGTATTGGGTACTTTATCAGCCGTTATCACTGATGCTCCTCTTTGATATGCTGCATCAGCCTGTCTTACTCCCTCTTCTTCGGCTAACGCATCATTTTCGGCTTGCTCATTAACATTGCCTTGAGCTTGCTTAATTTTTCTAGCGTGGTCATCACAGTATTGCTTACCATCAATAGTGATATTAGCAGTAGCTCCACAACCCTGATAGCCATACTGCGGACCTGTATTACCTGAACAACGTCCACCAGGTGGATTACCTAGGTCCATAGTCATATTACGTCCACCGACTCCTGGCTGAGTAACACCGGGACCACTAGCCGCTTCTCTTTGTTCAAATTCTTGACGAATCGAGCGAGCAATCTTAGCCTTACCATCTGATACTTCACCAAGATGCTGGTCAGCAATCTCAGTAATTGCTCCATCGGTCATTACCATGCGCTGGTCAAACTCTTCTACCGAAGAAGCCTGAAAAAGGAATGACTTAATACCACGACGAGCAACCTCATGGTGTGCTTGTGCGAATGCTTTACCAACTTTTTTGGACTGTTCTACGGGGTCTACACTTGCTTCGTATTCAAACATAGTCTTCCTTTTCTAGTAGTGTTTCGCTCTGCCCTATTGGGCGCTGTAGTCTTGATTTAATCGTAAGGATGGTGGTCTTGTGTGCCTAATTCTTTACAACGACCACAAGTATCTACTGGATATGATTTAAACTGTCCACTAGAATCTTGTATCCCTTTATGCTGCTTTATCTCTGTATCTCTTATTACTCTTCTGTAATCTGTTTCAGCCTTATCTTGTGCATTGCCATAATTATCGTTTTCGTATCCGTTTGCCTGGGAGTTATTACGTACTGTTTTTATAGTATCAGGATGGAGATATTCAGCAAATGGGTCAGTAGCTGCTATTTTACTGTCTAAGTAATTGCTATTATCGTGTTGTCTCATATTATGGTCCTGTTGTTAGGTCTTCACTATTACCTGGAGCATCTCCATTGTATCCCTTACACTCACATAATTGAACACGACAATGACCTGGCTCTGATTGACCCTGATTGTCGACACTTACACCTTCATCATGAACATGAAAAAATCGTGCATGTCCACAAACCCAACATGGACTAGGTGGTCTCTTCTTTGGTGGCATATTCTTCTCCTTATTTTACCATAGGATTGTGGATTCAGTGCTATATATCTCGTCGAACTCATTAGTCTCTACAGAGGCTGTGCGAGATGGTGTTGATACTTCTTGCTCTCTAAGATATTCAACAGACTCCGTAAAAGCTCTAACTATTTCTTCGCGTGTTGAAGCACTCTTTAATAATCTTGTTTCTTCTTCTACGAATTCTCTAGCTGCTCTGTATGTTATATCTGCATGCTTAGCCATTGAACTGGCTGCCACATTTTCAAAGAACCATTCCGCAGCACCTTCTGTGGTAAATTCAGACCATTCTCTATCAGATGCTGTATTAATCGTCTCTCGTGCAGCTTCATACATAAAGCTACCATCATCGTCACCAATATTTAGCTCTCCATCGACAAAGTCAGCAGTTTGCTCAGTGTATTCACCGGGCAAAAATTCATCAATATCAACAGCTAAGACCTGTCGTGCTGCTTCTGTTTGACGGATGTCCTCCTTATAATCTTCGATAGCCTTATCTTCAGAAAATGCTTCATGCAGACGATTTGATGCTTCTCTGCGATAGCGCTCCACATTGGTAACAAAACCATCGATAACGTGAGCACGGTGTACTGAGTCTAATACAACCATTGTCTTCTCTTTGATATAATCAACAGCAGCCTCACGAGTCATAATTTCATGATTTAATAAGCCTGGATTGCTGTTAATCTTATTGGCTACCCAATATTTTGCACCACGTACTGAGAAATCATCCCAGTTAGTTGTAGCAGCGTCATTAATCATAGTTGCAGCTGTTGTGTGCAAGAATGAATTTGGGTCCATCATACCAGCATCTTGGAGGTCATCATATTCTAGAGCTACTGTTCCACCGGGAATTGCATCTAAATACTCATCAAGATTAGATTCATCTATTTCCGATGCAACTTTACGTAGAACATCTAATTGTGCCTCAATAATACTAGCAGTGACAGCATCGCCACTATTTTCTGCTGCTACCCGAATACCGTCTCCAGTAGCAATATGGTTATAAATTGAATTAGAATTGCCATCATACCACTGATTATTTTCCCAATCTACATATGCTAATCTAGCACCTTCACGTTGGGCATCCTTATCAGTATCTTGGCCCACATTAGCCTGTAAATCATCCTCATCAAAATCCCCATCAGTAGTTCCAGGCATAGTTGCAGGAGCACTATATGGGCCAACATTTTGTGATGGATTTTCTAGACCAGACCCTGGTGGACGATAAGGTGCGGTAGTATTGATAGAATATGAAGTCTCACCGGAATATGGGGCCGTACTATTAGCAGGATTCTCCTGAAAATAACGTTCCGACATTAATTCATTATCATTGCTAAATGGGCGTCCAGTACCACTGAATGGATTATCAGTTACCTGAGCTTGCTTTACAATCTCTTGTTCTTCTTCATTAAGTTCACTTAAATCTTCGGGTTCCATAACCCCTCCTAAGCTTATTTTCTTTGATTTTTAGTATTCAAACCTTAGTGTAATCTTTTTTTACTTCATGTCTTATAACGTCTTACAGTCAAATCTACAACATTTACCACCGAACACCATAACTCTTTTTTTGTGAATTTGACTGTCCAATTTTATTAAGTTTATCATGACTACCACCAGGCTGAAAATCAGGATTATTACCTGTATGGAAGCCTCCCTTGGCACCTACAGCTAATTTAGCTGTGCCCAAGTTTCTATTGCGTTCAAACCTATCAATCTGGTCCTTTAATAGCTCTGAAACAACAGTGGATACTGCATCAAAAAGGTCCTTTGTCGTAACTGGTCCAATATTTTGTTTAGATACACGACCATTTTTAAGCTGTAAGAACTTAAGCTCATCAGCTAGTAGACACGACCCTTCATTACCATAGTTGTCCATAGGAGCATGAATCCATCCCATATACAGAGCTGACTTAAATCTTTCTGACCGTATATCATTACTTTTGGCAGTAGCAGTAATCTCATGGACTCTAGCCTTATGTTTGGCTTGACGTAAGTGAGACTGTAATAATTTAACCGTTACGAAAGCACCATACTGGTCATAAGATAGTGAGCGTAATGATGGAAATTGTAGGGCCGTATGCACTATTTCATCCTGAATATTAAGATAGTCAATACGTTGGTCCGCGAAATCTGTTGGCTTCCATACCTGTGTCCAATCTATAAATACATGGGACAAGTATTCTCCTGATTTCTCATCATAGACCTGCTCAGTATGTCCGATAGCTAAGGCTGTATTAGCATTAGATGCTGAAGGGTCAACATGGGCGCGGTACTCCCACTGCATAACACCTGGAGTATGATTCTCTATAAATCTTTCTTCACCATTGGCCAATATTAGTGGGTCAAACATTTCATCAACAATTTCAGGCCTTAAGTAACCATCCACTACTTCAGCCCATTGTGCTCTATTCTCAACCTTAAACGATTCGGGAGAACGTTGTTCTGCTCTTTTCATTTCTTCATCATATTGTAATGGCGGTACTCTTGCTTTACCATCCTTCATTAAGTCTGGTCTATCAGCATCTTCATACGGTGTCCAGCTGGGCAACTGAGCAATCAAGAGGTTTGGGTTGGTTGGTTCCTTGGTTACAGGGTCCACATCTAATCCAGCTTCATAAATCTTATAAGCTGCACCAATTTTTGTGTAGGGTGAAGTTGGGATATAAATGAACGCATCCTTACCAACCTGTGACAAAGCCGGTGTTAAAGCTTTGTATACCTCTTCAGCTGTGTTAGGACCTTCTGTACCTGTAAGCATGTGTGCCATCTCGTCAAAGAACAGTGCGAAAGCTGCGTGACCACGACCAGCTCTGGAGTTGCTAGACAGTGCCATAATTCTTACAGATGCTGCTTCACGTTCTAGAGTAGACCCACCCTTACGCTGCTGTAGTGTAGCAATTTTACGTACGTCGGCGGGAGTTCTAAGGCTAAGATAGATTCCCTTGTTGGTAGAGATGTATGGTGCGAAGTTGGGTGCATAGGTAATAGTTTCTGCAATATCCTTGAATTGGTTATCTCTAGCTGTGGACTGTGATGTAGCAGTCACAAACATATAGAGGTCCTTGTTATAATCGATGTCGAAGTGTCGTTGAGGATTATCATAGGTTATCATACGCCAACATAAATAGGCACCAATAATACCACCAAGATGACCCTTACCACCTCGACGACCACCGATAAATTCAACCTCTCTAAAGTGACTATATCCGTTTTCTTTGCACCATTTTAGACGTGCATGAACATCTGGTGAAATACCAACTCTATCGCCACCAGCCAATAAACTTGTTGACCAGTCATCAATAACCTCAAGGTCATAGTCAGTAAAATTCTCGGTTTCCAAGAACATAAGCTTTAAGAGGGTCTTCTGTTTAGGAAATAATTTTTTACCACAGAATTTGGGACTTTCTGCAAATGTAATAATATCCGGTAAGCTAGGTGGATTCATAGCTCTACTGAATGTTGTTATTAAGTCTTCAGTTATCTGAAGACCCTCTTTGTTCCTCTGGTCTGATGTCTTTGGCATTACAGTTCCTTAATGAGAGTGTCCGTGCCCACCCTGTGAAATTGGTATATCAATTGTAGTGTCGTCTATAATCCTTTGGTCAGACGACCCACCCTGTTCTGTAAAGGTACGGGCAACATCATCGTCAATGAGTTTATGCTTTGCTTCCCAGGCCATCCTATCGTGGTCAAACTCTAAAATACCAACACGTGAATCAATTGAAAAAGTAAGTAGAGCTGGTGAATCTTTCATTGGCGGTACACCCATTGCAGCCAGCATTTTCTGAGGTAATGCTACGGTAACCTCAAATCCAACTTGTCTAAACAAGTCTTCTGCTTCACTGACTAGTGACTTAATATTGTCAATAGAATCCTTGCGCGATGAATATTTTTCGTTCAGTTTATGAAATACTTCACGAATTTTTACTAAATCAGAATCATACAGGTCTATATTACTGTCTAGTTCCATGGTCTTCTTCTTCCTTTTCGTCGTAATCCATTATTTCTTGTACTAACGGGTCCACTTCTTCTATTTCATCAAAGTCCTCATAGGATTCACCTACGAGAGCATCTAGGTCACTATCTGCCTCAACTGATAGTGCATTGGCATTGACACGTTCTTCAATTGCCAACCTATATTCCTCTGGTACAATATCATGGACTGCTTCAATAATTTGATGCAGCTGGGCCAATAGATATGTAGCAGAATACACATTTTCTGCCATATCTTTTAGTCCCTGTAATCTTTCGAAGGCTTTCTGAGTCTCAGCCCACCCTGGTTCAATATTACCCTCAATTAAACGTTCCCACCCTTTTTGAGTGGTTTTTTCTAACCAAGCTTCTTCAGTAAGAATCATGCGCTCACCAGCATCTAAAACAGATATACCCTTCTGGCCTGCCCATTTCTCAATCATATACCTCGTTGCTACGTCTTCCCATGGCAGATGATTCTTATTATGTCCTCTAATTGACCGTGCAGTAATTTTGTATTTAGTTGGCCAATCTTCCATCATAGGGTCTATGTAACGCAAAATTCCAGCTACTGACATAGGATACATAATAAGTCTATCGACTAATTCCTTGACTATTGTACCATTGGGCAATTCTTTTGCCGGGTCATCAGCAGAACAGCATCGACAACGTGGTTCGGGCATGTATTTAAAGGTCTCACCATCGATTACTTCTGTAATCGTGCCATCATTTTTAGGCATACGTAAGACTAAATCTTTATAATCTTTCGTGCGCTTATCAATACTTTCTTTAGGCATTATGTATCTTCCTGTTTATCATTACCGGGTTTGTATTCAATGTCTAGTTTATAGCCTCTTAAATCACGAGTATGAGTTCTACTAAATACACCCTGTTTAGGCTTAATAGTGTCTAAATCACCAGTCTCAGATGTTACCTCTCGTCTTCTACGACGCTCATACTGACTAACAGATAAAATACCAGTTTCTTTAATTTCAGAATGAGAAGTAGTACCCACCCTATCTTCAGCTAATATTCTGGTTGCTATATAATCTAATTTGGCTTCACGAGTCATTTCATCCCATATCTTAGGGCGTTTTCGAGTACCCATTAACACTTCTGGATTACGTTCTTCTTCAAAGCTATTATCCATTAGTAATCCTCAGCATTAGTATTCGTCCAATAGCGTTCTACTAACTTCTCTAGCGCTAGTTTCTTATAAGACGAAACTGGCGACGTCCACTTAGTAAATCCCATTAGTGGAGCCGCCTCGACTTCTTTTAAATTTCCAATGCAAGTTAATATCAATGCTGTTCGTTGTCGCTTGGGTAATTCATTAATACCTTGTAATAAATCATGAATATTGACCGTAGTTCCATCGTCTAATCTAAATTCCTCCATGCCTTCACGTTTCCACATTTCATATAACTCATCATAATGTCGCAGTATAGCTTCAAGCTTATAGCAGGTCATACCCTTTTCGTCATTGGCTTTCCAACTACGTCTAGTACTCATTAAGTGAACCTATCTTTCTGAATACGCTGTCGGTAGAACTCAAGCGTTCGCTGGAGGTCTTTTAGTGCAGTTAATTTTTCTGATAATCTACGCCATACCATAAATCTAGCATAGTAGTAGAATCGGGTATCTTTGGTCTGTTCCATAGCATAAGCCTGTCTGTCTTCTTTAGTCTTAGCTGATTTGGGTTCTTTATAGGCTCGCCAATATTCATCTTGCTGTGTTCTATCAGACCAGTACGCATCATTATATAATTCAGCTACTATATCAGATGCTAGAAATACCACTTGCTGTATATTAAGAATAAGCCTCTCTAAAGAGAGAGGCTCAAGTCTACTAAAATCTAGGTCGGATGCTCCGCCCATAGTATTATAAAATTGTGTTATATTATCATTAATGGTTCCATACGCTGTTGCCATTAAATCATCTACTTGTTTATTGAGCTTTACTAGGGTTTCATCATCATCAATCTTTGGAGCTTTTAACCATCTCTTATCTTCCACTTCACTGGACAATGTTTCTTGAATAGGTTCAATAGTATCAAATGATGGTAATTCAGATGGTTCTAATTGATTTAATCCTTTACGAAACGCCATTCAATACTCCCCACTCAATTTTGTCCAATACTTCTTGTTGATAAGTTAGTTTAATGGTTTTATTGTATTTAGCATTACCAATTTTATTAAGAATGTATGCATCGGCCTCATTATTATCGCTACCCTGAAAATTAAACTTACGAATTGCTGCTGCCAATACTTCATCCTTATTAGCATTTCCTTTACCGGTGGCGAACTTCTTAAGAGCTGAAGGAGCAACATCAATATATGGTACCTCAAAGTCATACATCAATAGCTTAATAACACCACCTAACTCTCCAATACTAAAAGTGGCCCTCCCCTGAGAGCCAAAACTGTATCCTTCTATTATAGCCATATCTGTATGTGCTATATGGACAGCTATTTCATCTGCTATTTCTCGTAGCCGTTCCATGCCTCTTGTTTTAGTCTTAATAACAGACCCACCACATTTATCACAATAAACGCCCGTTGCAGTTAGTGATAAGTCTAACCCTAAAATATTTTTTTTCGTAGTCATATAGTATATTATAACATTATTGAGGATAAAAAACTTGAATTATATCAACTTTCCTGTCTTTGCAGGGCCTAATTTACAAATATTTTGTGCTGGACACTCTAAATGCGACTTTGAGTTGGGTTCATGACATGGAAACTCCAACATAGTAGGGTCTTCAAATGCAATAGCTTCTAATACTCTACTCCACTTACTATAAATATCATTCAATATAGTTTCATCTCGATAGATAATAAATTCTTTAAATTTATGAGGTGAAGGTTTCCCCATAAACAGCATAATGCCTTTTTCTTGTGGTTCCTCACAACCGATATCCATATATACCTGAAACTGACGCAAATATGACCCATAGAATCGGTCCTCTAACCTTAGCTCCTTTGGTATATAGGATGCAGTCTTAAATTCGAGTGGTAATATTTCACCACTGGGCAGAAAAATCTTGCGCACATCGACTGTACCAGTAACATTATGCTCAGTGTTCTTAAACTCTACCTCTACCTCATCAACAGTTGTTAATTCTGTTTCTATGAGTAGAGACTGGACCATAGCATGTAAAACGGACCCAACCTGAAAGTTCATTATCGTATCAATACTATGTTTTTCTATAGGTAAGTCAACTTTAGGATTAAACATATAATATAATAGCATTTCAGGAGTATCACAATGGCTCGATGGATGGAAGAAACCGTCCCAATGTCGTTCTTTATTGTATACTCTTATTGGGTATTCTTCTGGCCATGCTTGACTGGCGCGGGTTAGTAGCGCCTTTTCCAGGATGGGGGTTAACAAAGACCCTGTACGTAAACTATCCTCTAGACGTCTAAATCTCTGTGGCATTCTTTAACCTCTGTAACTCATCCAGTAACTCTACCCAATCATCTAGACTCACAACAACAAAATCAGCTTCCACTTTTACGTCTGATGTTCTATCACGATTTGTCTCTTCATAGAACCGTACAGCCCATGCTGGCCTTTCTTCAGCAGTACGACTATATACATAGTCATTTAACTCTTTCCATTCTTTCTTTGTAAAACGATAGCCCTTTTGTTGTGTACACTTGAGTTCATATCTAAACTGCCAATATTTAGCAGCATCATCTTGATTGGTACGCACATCATGTTTTTCTAGTTTAGCACCAGATGCTAGAGTTCCAGCACCGCCCGGAATGGTCTCGGCAAATTCTCGTTCATGGCGTTGACTTAATGTTTCGTTTAGTTTTGACATTACCTTATTATAACATACACTACATGATTCTTTAACGAGAAAGGGAGTCCGAATCTCATAAATCGCGGACTCCCTTTTATATCTCGTTAATATAAGAAATAGCCTATTTATTTAAAAAAGGTAGCTCGGGCTATCTCTCGTTCATTAGTGCTGTTACTTGCTCCAAACAGCGACCAATGCGTCCTTGCGTGAGGTCGTACGCGAAGGAACGTATCCCTTGACACTAAGCTCATTGCTCAGTGCTGCACCATT
>Ga0315284_10003924_pt1 | contig 21123 bp, 45 predicted proteins | sample YL17G09_16_MG_FD_203696 | JGI IMG/M metagenome (GOLD analysis project Ga0315284, IMG submission 203696) | Sediment microbial communities from Yellowstone Lake, YNP, Wyoming, USA - YL17G09_16 | ecosystem: Environmental > Aquatic > Freshwater > Lake > Sediment | place: USA: Wyoming | collected...
GTGACATTCTGGCTTTAGTTACCCATTTAATAAGCTGTACCGTATCGGGTTGTGCAGCTATAATATCTTTAGCTAGTTGCAAACTTGTAACCCCATTCCTAAGCTTGACCCCATCCCCTAGCTTGACCCCATACCCAAGCTTGACTCTATTCCCAAGCGTGACACCATTCCCAAGCGTGACATAATTCCCAAGCGTGACTCCATTCCCAAGCGTGACATAATTCCCAAGCGTGACATAATTCCCAAGCTTGACATAATCCCCAAGCTTGACATAATTCCCTAGCGTGACCCCATTTCTTAGTAGAACTCTATTACCATTTTTAAGTGTTCTCCAGCCATTAGCATCAGGGATAAGGGCATAGAGTTCTTCAGTAGTCATTGTTTTCTCCTGTTCTGTTAGTTGGACCCTTACGGCGTTTTAGGGATTTAATATACGTTTAACTATAAAGAAACTCGTATATTAAACTACTAAATCCTGTTTTTCATAAATAATTCTTAATTCTTGTATGGTGAATGTTGGTGCATTACGAGTTAATTCTTCTAACTTAGAACTACTTGTTCCCCAGCGTTCCTGCATATATTTTTTTAGTTCTTTTAATATAGCTAGGTTTTCTTCGGCGTTTTCTGGGTCTGCATCTACAAGAGATTCGTACCAAGATTTTGCAGCTAAACATGTGAGCCACAATAACTCTTTACGTTTCATGGGTATTTTCCCCTTTTTGACCCCTTAAAAACGAAGTTATCCAAGGTGAGTTTAGTTGGGGGGTATTACAACATAAACCCATTGAGCCTTGGATAACTCCTATGCTGGCACTTATTTATACTCAAAAGCCTGGATTGAATCAGCGGGCTTAAAAGTTCCTTCTTTATAGTTGTCAAATCCCTGTAATCCAATAGTACAAATAAATCCTGCATGGACTTCTTTAGCGTCGTCGTTATTACGGAGAAGGTTTGAAATTTTACCTCGCAACACGATCTTACGACCACGAACGATTAGCTAAGGAAACATCTAACGATTGCTTGCCCTGTGATTACTTTCTTCATGGGGATTTCTCCGTTTTTTTATACCCTTAAAAACGAAGTTATCCAAGGGGAGTTTTAATCTGGTCAGGATTAAAACTCATCAAAAGGGTTGGTCAGAACCCCCTTGGATAACTTCTAGGGACAAGTTTTGGTCAAAAACTCATCCCATCACCATATTTGAACTATACCACATCAAAGAGCAATGTCAAATCTTAAAATAGCTAGGGGGCGCTCATACCTGCCTTAGACACGCTGCCCAAGACCCACAGGGAGCGCCCCCATTAGACTTTAGAGAGTTGTAGGGATAGAATCAACTTCCTCAGCTTCGACCAAATCATCTGTTTCGACTACCAAAGATGTTTCGACAACAGCGGGTACAGGGATAGGCTCTGGCTCTGAGTTTCCCTGGGAATCTTCAGTGATAGGCTTAACTTCAGGAACAACCACTGGAGCAGGGTCAGTCTTAGCTTCAGTCTTAGGCTTTGCGACGTATCTGGCTTTCCACTCATCCATAGCACAACCGACAGCCCGTACCATAATCTCATAGAGCTTTTCGGCGTTTTCATCAGGGTGAGCGGTACAGTAAGCGGTAGCGAACCCCTTAAAGAGATTAGAGAGGCGGGTACTAAGCTCTCGATTCCCGGCGTTCAGACCGATACCGATGAACCCCCAAAGGGAGAGGTTAGAGTCTATGGATTGGCGAAGAAGGTTAGCCTTATCCAATTTCAGGGTAAGGTTGCCGGAAGGAGTACGACCTTTACCGACATGAGGGGTCTTATCGTAGTCAATGATAACTCCATTTTCGATCAAGGAGTTAAAAATCCACTGGCTAAAGGTTTCTTTTGTAGCCATTTCAGTAAACATTCCTTCTATTCCTTTCCATTCTTTAGGGGCTAAGAAGGACAAAGCGCCATTCGCCCTGTTTTCTTCTCAACCCCTCACTGTTTTACTTAGTTGGACCTAACTTTCTCAGTTCTGGAAATGAACCGCCAAATGACAGGTGCGAACATTAAACTGAACAGCGCACCAGTTATTTGTCCAAGAAACATTGCTAGTAGAATTGTTGTAATCATCTTGACCTTTCATTTAACCAGCAAACCGTCGTTAATCATACCTTTTACAATGTCTGAGATATAGCGATGTTCAACGACTACAGAATCGCCGAAGATCATTACATCACTTGGTAAATTCTCCTGCATCCATTCTTTGCCAGCCTGAGTGAGCCAAGCCAGCAAAAAAATGGACCCAGACCCAGTAACTTCAATGTCAGGCTTAGTCATGGTTATACCTCCAATTTTGGCTGTGTGTTCAATGCTGCTTCTCGTTCGGTAAGTTTTCTAGCTCGTTCGGCAAGAAATATAGCACAAACTTCAGGATCAGAATGTCTAAACTTTCCTAACCACGAAAGCTTCCTATCGCAAACATGAGCTTTACCCGTACCGCCACAGACAGAACAAATTGCATCATCATCATCAAAAGGATTCATTTTATTTTCTCCAATGTTTTAGTTGGACCTTAAACTGACTCTAGGATCAATTCTGGCACTGGCATTCTTATTCTTTTTCGTTTTCTCGTGCCATGTCTTTTTCTACTTGTTGCGCGAAATCTTCTACATCTTTAGCCTCATTATACTCGTGTCCCAAAGTAAAATCTTCTACTATAATATCATTCTTAACAAGCAAGATTTCATTAGGATAGCCATTATCATTATGAATAGCTAAGGCGTCAGCACATTTTTGAGGGTCTAAAGAAGGAGCTAGGACAGACGTAGTGTAAGTTTGTCCACCAGCTTCATCATAGTAGATTCCAATTGCAAGCATTAGATTCCCCCTTTCTAAAAGAATAGCTGGGACTTAAACTGACTCTACAACCAATTCTGGTACTTTAACTTCAACTGACTCTACAACCAATTCTGGTACTTTAACTTCAACAGGCTTATCAGTAAGGTACACATGAACGTCCATATGCTCACAGTGTCCCTTAATAATGAAACCAGGGCTACAGGGGCAAGAGCAACCGGCATACTGACTCCATTTGACTTCAGTATCTAATGGTAAACCAAGCTCTTGTAGGACTTTAGGCATGATTTCTTTGCGCCAAATAGTATGAGGACGGCAATGGCGAGTTGTCATTTGGTCAAGGATAGACTCATTACCGGGCCAAATATAGACACGGGTTTCCTTGTCGTAGTTTTTGATTCTGAGGCTTATACTACGTTCACGTTTCTCAATACGCATTATGAATTCCTTTCTAAAAGAATAGCTGGACCTTTAAGCTACGGCGTTTCTGGCACTTAGACTGTTTTAGGCTTCTCAAATTCCAAATCTTCGCGGGTATGAGAGAAAATGATAATGGTAGAAACATGTTCAGAGTGTTCATCTTCTCTAACGATAATATCACGTGTCCAAAATTCTTTCCCTTGTTCAGTAGCGGGAAAGTGTACTATTTCCTGAAGCTCAATTGGCTTTTGGTCAGGTTTGCCATCGGGATTCTTAGCGTGCAAATGTAGTATCATCGTTTGTTTCCTTTCTAAAAGAATAGCTGGACCTTCAGATTTTCTGGCACTAGGAGTCGTATTGTTGCGCTTTGCAAATCATCTAAAGCGTTTTCGCCAACGAAGTTCCATTTCCCTGAGAAGCCATTGAGTCTAGCATTATAGTTTTTAGGGTAAAAGGGCAGGATTTGTTTAGCAGCATTGATATCTTGAAAACGGCAAGCAATCCAAGTCCCATAAGAGCGGACATGCAGATCACCAGCAATAGTCTGAATCGAGAACTCAGGACCAATTTCTTCCTGTTCAAAGGTACGTGGTTCACCAATCTGTTTTCCGCCATTAAAGAGGATAAAAGCTGCAACCTGAGCATTAACCTCACGAATAGCTTGCAATTCAGCTTTGGTTTTTCTTTTGCCTAGCATTTGTTCCCCTTTCTAAAAAGAATAGCTGGACCTTTAGATTTTAACTTCTGGCACTTAAACAAAGAGACCATTACGACGAGTCACGAACTTATTAGCAACCTTCAAAAACTTATCAGGGTTAGTCTTGAGTAGAACCACTTTCATTAAAATTTCATCCCCCAATGGCAAGCGGTAGTCCTCGAAAACTACACAATAGCTTGCCTTATACTTTCCTTCTACAAAGTGTTCTACTAGCCCGTGTTGGAATGCTGGCACTTTGAAATCACCAAGTAGATTATGAACCATAAGGCAGTGTTTGGTTTTAACTTCTTCTATCTCTGCGGGTGAAAGCATGGAGTAAAGAAGCTCAAAAGAAGTATTAAGAGCTTTAGCATATTCAACATCATTAGCAGCCCTTCTCTCTTGAACCTCTGCTTGATGTGCTGCCCATGCTTCGGCTGCAATCCTAGCCCTTTCTTCATGTTGTCTAGCTTTTTCTTCAATACAGGCTCGCATATCTGGCACTAAGTCTATGCGATCAACTCTAGGATCATTATCGTTTCTATTATCTTTAGCGGCATTGATTAGGGATTGACGAACGATATACATTGCTGCCGACTTATCATATTCGGCATAGTCTACAATACCAAGGTTCACGCAATAGTTCACAACCCGTTCAGATAGTTCCGCAGCTAGGGTCTGTAAATGCCGCAAGATAGCGTTAGCTCTCAGGTTATAGGTTTCATCAATGACTTGTACGGTATGAGGTTCAACAAGGATATCACGTTCAACTGATTCTGAATGGATACCATGCCAAACCTTTAAGAGTGTGTGATAGGTAGATGCTTGTGGAGTGAGGGAAAGACGGATTGCGGTTTTGCCACAGTTTTGAGGGATCATGCCGCAATTGATAAACCAGCGAACGAATCCGACTCTAACCATCGGCGTTTTCCCCCTTTCCCAATAGTTTAGATGGACCTTATTATTTAATTTCTGGCACTAAGATTGGATGTGCGTACCAATGGACTTCATAGTTTCCCAAAGTGTCAGAGTTGCCAGCAATACCATACCAAACCGGATGAGCGACACCAAGTTCTCCCATATCGAACAAATCATCATCTTTTTCGGGATGAGTTTCTACATAAGCAATTATTTTTGGCTCTATTTTACGGCGTTTTCTTTCTTGTACTACAGCTTCTACATAAGCTATGATTTTACGGCGTTTGCTTTCTTGTACTTCAGTTTTTTGATATGGCGTCATGGTCTTTCCTCCGAATTTATAGATGGACCTTAGTTTTGTGTCGCCATGAACCTAACCCATTCAGCTACAGCGTAAACCTGTTCTTTAGTGAATTTACAATAGTCTAACATGGAAATGATACCTTTAGCTGTTTCTTCTGCCCCTTCGTTTTCAGGAGGCATACGTTCTTGTGTGATTGAACGTGGAGTGATTGATTCTTTTGGAGCTACAAGACAACATGTTTCAAAAAGCTCTATCCTCTTTCCGTTCTTGTTGATAATAACGTCGTCGGCCATGATTTTCTCCTTGTACTTGGTTAGTTGTACCTTTAATAGCCAAGGGATGGTCTGAAAACCATCCCTTGGCGTTTTCCTCACTATAAAATATACCTCTCCTGTGTGCACAATCCCTACGGGGCGAGGGGCAGGAGAGGGTTACAAGCCCCGACTCTATCACCGAGCCAAGAGGGGGAAGAACGGAAAGGGGTTTACGTCCTTTCCCCCTGCTTGGCTTCTAGGTGTCCAAAGAACGGATGGAAAGGGTACCGTCCTTCGGAATTAGCGGGGGACGAGGAGGAATGACCTCTACCAGTCACCTAGCGGTGGCTGTCTCGTTCCCCTTTTTCTATTAGCCCCCAGCAATAGGAGCGATAAACAATAGTTCTTCAACATCGGGATTCCATTCTTTCATTGGAATCAAATCGCCATGAGTATCCTTGGAGACTACACAATAAGCTTGCTTTCCATTCTGCCACAAAGACTCAAGCTCTTGGAAAGTATCCGGCACCCGAACCCTAAACTCTGCCGGGATAGCTTCTACTCGTTTGCCAGTCATCTTTTCAAACAACACCTGTCCAACTTCAGGCTCAAGAACAGCTTCATGGTGTCCACGCCAGCTTGTAATCTTGATAATCATTCTTCGTTCTCCTCTATGCCTCTATCTGGACCTAGTTTGGAATTTCCATAACCTGCTTAACTTGTGCCATGAGTCGAGCAATAGCATTCATTGCCTCATAAGTGTCCTCTACGGGTTCAATATCATATTCCTGTTCATCCTCAGTAGTGGCAAATAGCCGTGTATTGCCTGCTCCAATGCTACCATAAGAGACACACAAATTATGGAGTCGAGAATAATACATCCGCGATATTTTTAAGAAATTACGCGGACCACACGGAAGTTCAACATCCCACGATTCAACTGCTTCCTGGTCGTCTCTGTAAATACCACTATCAAGGCGACTCTGTAGATGCAAAGTTATATTTTTCATCGTTCTCCTTTATGCCTCTATCTGGACCTTCTATGGTAATTATACTTCTTCCTTCAATCTGTGTCAAGCTCTATTATACTTCTAGTCTCTCATGGTGGGCATCAAGCTCGTTATAAGCCTCGGCAACAAATTCGTCAGGGTCAATTCCATCTGGTAAATTGACTTCCTGAAGATGGTCATTATCACTTTGCCATGCTTCAAGCAATTCGTCTGGCTTCTTATTATCAGGATTAGGCAGAACAACAACAATACAGCTATTATGACAACCACCACGATCAAACTCGACAACAGTAATCTTATGCGGTTTCAAGGCTTTATTCAAGTTTCTAACAAGGATAGTACGTGCCTGAAAATCACGGTCTTCTAAACCACCCCCGTCAGTGAAACCCCATTTGCTATTGAAATCTTCCCATGTGCCTCTTGCCATTTTCGTTTCCCTTTCTAATCGGTTAGTTGGACCTTAAAACTGTGTCGCCATGAAACGAACCCATTCAGCTACGGCGTAAACCTGTTCTCTCGTTAAATCAGAATGGTCTAGCATAGAAATAATACCCATAGCTGTTTCTTCTGCACCGTCGTTTTTAGGAGGCATACGTTCTTGTGTGATAGGGCGTGGTGCAATTGATTCCTTTGAAGCTACAAAACAACAAGTTTCAAAAAGTTCAAGTCTTTCTTTTGTCATTGTCTTTCCCTTTCTAAAATACAAGTTGGACCTTAAAACTCTATGACTCCGAATTCAATTTCAGTAATAGAGTAATAGCAACGTTTAACTCCAGCCATACGCATAACCTTCTCACAATCACGACAAGGTCTAGCGTTCAAGAGCATACCAGTTTCTCTTGAGACTCGAACCACCCAAATTGTACAATGAACGTCACACTTACGAGTTATACGAGCTTCTGCATGGCATCTGTAGTTATGCTCATAGTTAGGGATATTACGGGAATAGACCAGTTTGCCGTCAGAGCGCATAGCAACAGCGCCGAAGACATAGTTTCTGCCATCACGTTTAACGGCGTATCTTCGGGCTAAGGTAAACTCTGTCATTGGCTATTTCCTGAATTTCCCTAAATCAAACACATCACCTTCCCTTAAAAGTGTCAATGCACGTGCTATCGTTTTAATTGCTATTTCATGTTTGCGTTTATCTCTTTTTAAGGTATTGATAATATGTTTATAGATTTCGTCTCGTGCCAAACCTGTATTACGAAATGGCGGATGAATATCACAACCACCCACAAAAGGAGTAAACCCATCTTTCTCTTTTGAAATACCAGCGTGACCAATTACAGGGATTGAAAATTCTTCGATATATTCCATAGTTTTTATCCTCTTTGGGGAATAGCTGGACCTTTTGGCGCCATTATCAATTTTGAAATTATCTTTTGAAGGGGCAAACCAAATATACTCACCACCTTTATGCCTGAAGTTCACATAATTAACCCAATTACCTTCAGAGAGGCTTTCTTTTCCTTCATTAGGTCTTGAGCCAAAATCAGCTAAATCAGAGTGATAATCAACGTTATAGACATGCCTGCATTTAGAAGTTTTAATATAGGGCAGGAGTTGTTCATGGCTGGCGACGATATGGCAAGGCAGTTTTAAGTTAAAGACCTGATCAAAGAAAGAATCAGCATCCGTAGTAGAATTAAACTTAGCCCAATAATCAAGATCAATGCTAAGGTAGATGTCTCTCATCGTAATCTAGTTGGACCCTTAAAAACATTTGTAAGAATTTAGGGATAAAAAGCGAAAGTATTAGGTAAGGGGGTATTTTTCTACTAGGGGCTTATGGGGTATTTATTAGCGTGTCATTTTAATCTTATTCAAACATATTCAACAGGAGAGAGGCTAATCGAAGCATCTTAAATCTAGTCTCCTCTAGTTTGAGATCGCTTCCAAGCTTCTACTTCAACATTCTTTTGTTTTGGCTCATCTTGCACGATTCGCCTAGCAATGTTCAAGACAAGCATCTGTTGAATATAGGACATATCTTGCCGCTGTCCACTCAGGTTTTGCTTGAATTGGTCAAAGCTACATCCATGATGGTTCAACATGTTTAATCCCCTTTCACATAGCATTAGTTGGACCGTCGTTTTTTAGTTCTGGCACCTAATAGCCAAGGGATGGTCTGAAAACCATCCCTTGGCGTTTTCCTCACTATATGGTGGTTAATTGGGGGGCAGGAAAAGCGTCCTTCTCCATGCGAAAGCTGTCCATCTTTCTTATTAGCCCAACCGCCACCTTTAGGGACATTTTTACTTCATGTTTCGATTTCTTTGCCCCACTGCGCCGATAATAGCCCACTCTCTTAGTAATGCAACTGCCCTTTCTCTGACCATTGCTTATAGAAATACGCTAGTCCTCGACTCACAACCCTAAACAAAACCTCTTGTAACTCAATGTCTCGATTGATTTTGCCGATAACAGCCCAGTCTCTCAAGATAGAGTCAGAAATGCCAACGCAAGGGACAATAAACTGCGGACGTTCTGCCCTAGCCTTAGCAATCATAAGTCCCATTTTTTTAGTGAACGTGTCTTTCTTCAGATTACACTTAGCCCAACCAATACCAAAGTGCTGAGTATCCAACTTGACTGCAACTACAACTGCCCTTGGATTCCGGTTCTCGTCACGTACATATTGAATAATCATTGTTTTGCACCTTTCTAAAAGATTAGCTGGGTACGTACCTCTTCGATTCTAGCCTTCAGGGACGAAAATAAGAGGATGATCCTTGTCCACTACGTCATCCTCATCCTGTATTCGCAACTCAATACGGTTACAATACTCATCCGTAGTGCCAAGCCATACAGTTACATCACAACTAAGCTGTTCTTCTGTAAGTGTAGCCAGTTTTTTCTGCAATTCTCGGTATGTCATCGTTATCCTCTTTCTAAAGATTAGCTGGACCTAATAGCAGACGGTTTACGCTTCCCGCCCTCTCCCATGTTTTGCCTCTGCTTGCTAACAGAGTTGGTTTAATCTTTGCTATCAGGTTTTCCGCTCTTAACCCATGCCTCTTGTGAAACAATAGGAATATAGGTATAAAGGGCAGCTTGCGCGTCTTCTACGATGTTTTTCTTTAGAAATCCATTAGCTTCCAAAAGTTTAGCGATATTCTTTTCAGCCGTTGTCATTTCGTCACCATACATGTGCGCTATCTCTTTTGCAATAGCTTGAAGTAAATGCTCCATTGTTGTTCCCTTTCTAAAAGATTAGCTGGACCCTGAGCGGCGTTAGTTCTGGCACTTAGCTGTGTGTGGGTCGAACATAATAGTAGCCAGATTTAAGTTCGTTTTTCATGTCTTGTATACCAATTCCTCTGTCTCAAGTCCATAGTCTTTGATTACTTCGAGTGAAAAAGGATATTTTATACGCTTAACTTCTTTGCCAGCGCCCCGTTGCGTGAACAAACAAGCATTCGGATACTCCATCAAAAAACCACCACCTGTCCAAAAGAAAATAAAACTGTTAAAACGACGAACTATAACACAGTTTTCCATAGCGTTTCCCCTTTCAATAGTATTAGCTGGACCGGACTTTTTGTATCTTCCCGTTCCTCACCTTGCTAGGACATAGGGTATCCGTCGTCCAGCTTCAACCTAAAGCCATTTCTAACACGGGTTCACACACCATAGCAGGAAACAACCGTATAAACCGCCCACCGCTCAAAACTTCAAATGTGGTCAAATCAATGCCTTCAAACGGATGCCTGTCAAGCCGTACACTACGATAGAAAAACTCATTCTTTTCAAATCCGTCCTTGTGTGTGCCGTCAGGTTGTAGATTGCTCTTATCCGCAAAGTAACCTGTCCCCGTAGGCAATGCTTTTTGCCTTGTCATAGTCCGCATACAAAGGATAAAATTGCTATCCTTCGTCATTTTGATATTGCCTTGCGGTCTGCTATCATCTTCCGTATCCGTACCAATGCCATCCGGGTACAGCCAGCCCGTAAAACTATCACCCCCTTTAGTAATTTTGGTATCTGCCCTAGCTGCCCATTTGCTAGGGGTCATCTTGCGATAGCACTCTGACAAAGGCTTGTAGGAGAACCGGCAATACACCCCGCCAGCTTCCATGATCGTTTGCAATACTTCAAACTCAGTCGGATTCGGATTATCGCAAGGCATCGTTGTCTCCCCTTTCCCACTATTAAGCTGGACCTAGAGTTTACAAGTTTTTTTGGCACTTAGACGGGGATTGCAAGAGGGATGAAGGCAGAAAACCAATGAGAACCAACAACATAGCCAACATGAACTACCTTATCTCCAGGTCTGTCACGGTACATTTTTGACACGTGACCACCACCAACCTTTTCCCGTAGTTCCTTGACAGTCTTTGCCTAAATCGTCTGTCCGTATTGGTCCTGGTACAACATCAATTTTCCACCCATTTGAATCCCCTTTCCTACTAAGTAAACTGGACCTTGGTTTCAAAAATGTGGGTAGCCGGTTAATTCCAGTGTCACCAACCCTCTCGCAGATTGGTTAAGGGTTTCCCCCTAGCAGTTAATTCCGCTCCTACAGCCCTTCGGAGACTGTTCTACCCAAAATGATAAGTTGGACCCTTAAATTTAATCTTTCTGGCACTGGCTTGACAAACAGTTAGGGTACAGCTATAATAGAGTAAAGGAGTGGTTATGGATAATACGCTTTATACTTGTAAGCTACACGAATTAACAACTGTAGTCTATATGCGAGGAAATGGTAAGATAAGCTGCCCATTGTGTACGGCAGAAGAACGAATTAAAGAACTCGAAGCCCTAAAAGACGAATTGCAGTATGCCCTAGATGATGCAGTCACACAAAGATGAAAGAAACAAGGAATAGGGGTAGAAAAGGGGATGAAGAAAATGCGAACTCCACGTGAAGCCGTCCTGAGTCATAGTAGCGCCGCTGGTATGGCTTCGGCGACACGGGGCAGAGCTAGGACATTCGTCGAGCGGAAAAGCATCCCTGAGAGTGCCGATCCTGAAATTGAAGAAGGACTACAGGAATACACGGAAAAGAAAAGGTCCAACTAGCAACATAGGAGAAATAACCTATGGATGTTTACGCGGATGATAGCTGGACAGACCCATTAGAAGAGCCAGAAGGAAGCGAGTCAGAAGATGAAGACTAGGGGTTGTCCTAAATGTGGTTTATCTTGCGGCGTTTCTGGTTGTAAGGTGTGTGAAAAGGGTAAACTCTGCACTCGTTGTCAGAAAGGAAAACGCTAATGGCAGTTAAGAAAGAAGTTAAACCAGTATTCCAACCAAAGGAAACCACTGGCGGTCATACTCTGGTACAAAACGCTATCACTGGACGCTATGACGTGGCTCTACGAGGTGATTTCCTATTCAGTTCTATCAATATGAATGACGTTATGTTTTGGTCCGGGGAAAAGGGCTTGACGTTCACTGACCAAAAGCCCCCTGAAACCAACCCGCAGTAATATATCCTACGCTAGTATATTTATGCAGGGTTATAATACCGGGGGATGAGCCTTCTATGGCTCATCCCCCATTTTTATAGTCGGCGTTTTGGCACTTAATCGTCGTGTTGCCCATGCTTTGAATGCCGCTTTGCTTCTATTATCCTTTTGCTCGGCTTTTGATAACGGCGTTTTTAATACTTGATGCTTGCATATCATATCAGAAATTGTTGATTTACTGCATCCAAGAATTTTTACTATTTCAACTTGGCGCTTGCCCTTATCTAATAAATCTTGTATAATTTTTCTATTTATTTTAGGACGAAGTTCTTTATAGTTTTTTACTTTTTCTAAAATTTGACTCTCAGCTTTCTTGAATCTGTCAATGTCGAAATGTCTGAGTGCATGACAGTTTCGACATAACACAAGACATTTGTCAAGTTCTAATAATACATCTTCCCACTTATAAGCATGTGACTGACTAAGAAGCAATTTTTTATCAGAATCATGGTGAAACTCTAAACTCGCTAAACTGTTTTTAGAAGTATAATTGCATTGCGCACAAGAAACAGTTCCTTTTATTTCCAATAATTTCTTTTTTATTTTTCTATATTTATCGTGTTTAACAAATATGTCATAATTACAATGAATTTCAGCATGACAATTCCTACATAAGATAATACATTTTTCTAATTCTTTTTCAATTATTGACCATCTAAAATCTTTAATTTTGTTTATACAAAAATTTTTTTCTTCTTTATCTTTATGGTGAAAATCAAGAACAGGCACACGATTTTCCCCACAACAGTAACACTTTCCTCCTAGAAAAGATAAAGCTTTAATCTTTTTTGCCCATATTAAAATATAAGTACTGTCTTTTTTCTTTGACATGTTCGAGTACCTCCTGTATCTTACTTCGGAGGTACTCGAACTAGTTCCTTTATTGTTTAGTGCGGAAAATGGGAGTCGAACCCATACGCCCTTTTCAGAGCAAGGGCTTTTAAGGCCCTCTCGTCTGCCTGTTCCGACATTTCCGCATGTTGTGTCTTAGCTATGCCACGCTTTCCAGTAGCCGCATTAGTCTACCTTCTAGCTCTTTTACCCGATTGTTGTAGAACTTGGCTAATCCAGGCTTGAACGCCAGCCGATAGCTCACTGCCAGAATCCGATCACGGTTTATCGCAGCACGTAACACTTCCGGCGTTTCTACCACAACCTTTCGCTCAAGTGGAATGAACTTTCGTGGCTCTTGTTTGATTGCGCTCATTCGGTTGTCCCCTTTCCTATTATACTTAGGTGGACCTTATGAACCTCCGGCGTTTTCTCGATTAAGCAAAATGGAAGATGCAGATTGCTATGCTCACGCTCTCTGTTCGACTCTTGGAAGTCGCTGCGGTTTATAGCTATAGATTCCAAGCTCTATTAGCCATTTATCCGCTCTTTCTATCACCTCCCAGGAAAAGGGATTCCTTATCCTCCCTTTCCACAATCTTATAGCTGGACCTCACTACCGTTTCTTAAAGATAAATGCCAAGAAAAGATGGTTTCCCTGTAATGAGTCTCTTATAATCATACCCTACCGGACGACAACCTTGCTGATTTCATGTCTTAACCACCTGTTTAGCGTGTTCAACAGATTCAGCTTGAACTTCAATCTTTTGTGTGATTTCAGAATGGATAGTGATAAGATACTTCTTCATCGGTTGTGTCCTTTCATTGGTATTAGTTGGACCCGTACCGGCGTTTTCGCCTTTAGCCTCTCCCCTGCCTCACATGTCTCCAAGGTGTGAAAAAACAAATCCAGCTACAATTTCATGGCGAGACAAAGGTCTGTCCTTATCGTAGTTCCATTCATTTTCCATTGTCTTGCGTGCATTTTCTTCATTGTCCGCAACCGCCACAATACAACCACGCTCATTACAATACATTATAAAAATATATAGCTTAGGCATAGTTTCCCCTTTTATGGCCTCATTCATTGGTTATCTCCTTTACATTAGAAGCTGGACCTAACCTGTTGGCTTTTCTGGCACTTACAATAAATTGGCTCCCTCGCAAAAGGAAGCCAATTGTACATGCCTAAGCTAAGGGGAGCTTATCATGTACTGCTACGGTTATGGGGTCAATATGAACGCAATGTGCAAACTGTGCCAACCTCTTCCCCTTTAGAAGTAGCTGGACCTTAAACAGTGCAACCCATTTCTCGTATTTGATCCCATGTTACCTTTTTGATTTTATTGTTAGGAATTTTATTTATAATTCCTATGTTGTGCCCAAGAATCTCAGCAGTATGTACTTGTGGATTACAAATACAAACAGCTATCGCTACTTTTCTATGGGCTTTACTTTTCCATTTTTCACCGCCCATATCAATCATGCTATCAAAACCATACATCGGCGTTTTCTCCTTTTCTAAAAGATTAGCTGGACCCTACCCTTCCCACTTTTCCGGTTCATCCCCATTTGCAAGAAATATCAAACAATCCTCGCAAATCTCTAGGTGGACCACTTCTTTGTTCTTGTCAAATCCGTGTGCAGCATAACGATTACCACCTAGACTGGACCCGCAACAATCACAATGATGCCAAGAGAACCCGCCTTCATCATCACAAATGCTGCCGTCTTCTAACCCCGCTTCCATTTCCTCTTCGGTTACGCCCAAAGCATCACAACACGTAGGGCAACAAGAAGTCTGACCGACGTAAACGTCTTCTAGCCCTACTGTATTCGCCTCAATTGCGTCTGTAAATGCACTCATTTGGTTATGTCCCCTTTCCACAAGATTAACTGGACCTTAACCTGTCGTCGTTTCTGGCACTTACACCCTCACAAGTACCTATAAAAAATGTACCCTGTATGAAAAACATATGCTAAATCAATACTAATATCCTGACCGGCGTTTATGGCTTAACTCGCTTCCCGATCTGTACTGAATAAACCGGATATGGAGCTTTCCCGTCGTCAAACCAATCGTGACCAAAACAATATGCCTTTACCCCATCCTTGCGGGTATTTTTAATATACCCTGCACCCGGCGCACAAGGACTACAAAACTCACAAACCGTATAGTACGGACTCGCTGTTATGAAAATATCCCCATCTTCTCCACACTCCGCCTTATACTCGTCATCATCCAAAAAGAATGAAATAGGCTCCGCATAATCATCATCATCTAGTTCCGCTTCAAATATATTTCCACACTGAGTGCATTCTACGTCATCCCCCCAATTCTCCGCAGACGTAGTAGTCTTGCATTTTGGACATTCAATATCATCTGGCAAGCCATAGTAGGGTTCACTGCGAGCCGTCCACGCCTGTAAGACTTCGTTTTGGCTGATTACACCATAACGAATGCCTGTCTTAGTGTCAATGTTCGTAATGCCACCGCCGTAATCAATGCCTGCACTCTTAGCCATTTGATTTATCCCCTTCCCCTTTAGTGTACGCAAATCCATGATGACTTCCATTTGATTGATCCCCTTCCTACAACCTAAGCTGGACCTTGTGACCGGCGTTTTTCTGGCACTAGATATTCGGTTTTCTTTCAACCTTGACTTCAACAACTTCAACTGTAGATGAAGTCAAGACGTAATTCGTACTTATTTTGAACTGTTCGATTGAAGGACGACTCTTGCCAATCTGGACACTAACCAAACCACCATTGATATATAATCCCCACCACTTAGGAGCAACATTGTATTCCATTTCGTGTCTCCTTTCTTAGAACTAAAGCTGGACCCTTGGACCTTCACGTTCCTTTCGCTTCAACTCATTTGCGGTAATGTGATCCTGCAAAGTGGACAGACTAGCAACACCTAGACACAAAGCAGCTTGGTTATTAGGAACTTATCCGCTTCTCCACGCATAACCGCAACAGTTTTTTCTATGACATCTCTTTGTTTCGGATAGTTTTGTGGTGTTGCCTTCAATTTGAACTATACCACATCAAAAGAACAATGTCAACTTTCAGAATTATCTTTTTGAGAAAGACCGTAACGCGGTTTCGACTCCCCACGAAAGGTGAAGATGATTACCATTCCACTTCTTCTTTAATATCTTTCCATTAGGAAGAACAATTTCAACAAAAGTTCCCCCCGTGTAAATCAACGCTGCATTTTCATCGTGGTATTTATGGCAATTCGGATGGCAAAAGCCCCCGCTAAATTCTTCCCATGAAATTGTGAGTCCTGAAAAAATGACCAGCTTGAGTTTCGCGGACTTCCAGTCTCGCTTCCAATTGTCAACTAGCGCATGTCCGTGATCGTCCCCAATGAACTCTTCACAATCGCCGAGGTTAAAATAGTCAACTTTGTTCGCGTATTTCCCGACGTGGTGCCATTCGCCGGAATGAGGAAAGAGCGCCTTGACCGCGCCGCATGGCACACACAGTTGCCGGGCGATCTCGCTAGCCGAGAAGCGGCCCTGACTCTCAGCCTCAATCGCATTATCGGACTTCGTCAATACGCCGTAGATTTTCATCTTATCTCTTTCTCTTCTAAATAGCTAGGGGGCGCTCATACCTGCCTTAGACACGCTGCCCAAGACCCACAGGGAGCGCCCCCATTAGACTTTCCTAACTTAAGCTGGACCTTCATGTTACGGCGTTTTTGGCACTTATCACACTCCGGCGTCAAGGATTGCATTCACTATCTTCAGTTGTAGCGACACACAACCCTTATCCGTTGTCCCAAGCTCAGATGTACTACTCCGCAAAAGGGTAATCTCCTCTTTTGTCAAGAATAACATGAGAGATTTAGTAGGCACTCCGGGGACGCTCTGGGGGTTGGTTAAAAAGGTAAGGAGAACTATAAGGGGGTTCAGTAGCGTCAAGGATTGCATTCGCTATCTTTAACTGTAATGACACACACTCCCTATCAATTGTGCCAAGGTCAGATGTGCTATTCCTTAAAAGTTCGATTTCTTTTTCCGTTAAGGATAACTTGATTTCAAATCTTGGCTCTTCCATGATTGTATTCCCTCTGTAACTTAAGCTGGACCTTCTAACTAATGCTCTCGCCACGATTTCTTAGTTGGACCGGAAACGTATAGATAACAAGTTGCAAAGACGGATTACCTGTTGGAATTCTAACTTGCATTTGCAGCAATGTTCAATCAAGTTAGGTTTTTCCGCCCGTCTTACCTATCCGTTTCCCATTAGTATGCCCCTACTGCTTGACCTCGACAAACATACTCTTCAATGTCCGCTTTACTAGCCAATAATCCACTATCATACCCCGGATTCGCTGGCGTGTCAATCCCCCATTTTGCCCGTAATGCCCGAATCCTAGCCAAGTACAACCTATGACTGTCACTTTCCGCAGTATTACTCAAGAGTTTTTGATACTCTCCGATCCTAAAAAGAGCCGCTTCTTTCGTCCCTAATTCCATGTCCGGTGTCCTGCGAAGCGTTGCCATTGTTTTTGTCCCCTTTCTTACAATCTAAGTTGGACCTTAACCCATCGGCGTTTCTGGCACTAGCTTATCCTTTAAGCTCCATTTTCGTTTCCCTTTCAAGACTAAAGTTGGACCTTATGACCGGCGTTTATGGCACGTTTATGGCACTTATGACCATCTATTCCACGCCTTTCAATCAGCACCACGACTGACGAGAATGTGGTGTATGTTCTGGGACTCAACATCCTTGGCTCTGGCCTCCCAGCATGGAGTCAACCGCACCTTGATCCTGGCAATCAAGCGTGACGCCTTCTCGCCCTTGCCGTTGCCTTCGTCATCGTAATCGAAGATGCGTTGACGCAGAGCGCGCAACTTCCGCTCGCCTTTACGGAACCGCTCCTGTCGGAATCGGTTCTTGGCAATCGCCCTCTCCATCCAGTTCACGCTTAGTTTCATCGGTAATCCCCTTTCCTACAACTAAAGTTGGACCTTATGACCGGCGTTTATGGCACGTTTATGGCACTTATGACCCTCTAGCTTTTGACAATGTAAATAAAAGGTGCAACAAAACGTATCCCTAACAGCCTAGACATTGCAGAACGAATACGGCGTTTATTGATAGGTGTAGCCATTTCAAACCGTTTTGCGTACCCCATCCATCGTACAACCACAGGAATTAGTTTCATCGGTAATCCCCTTTCCTACAACTAAAGCTGGACCTTCTAATTACCGGCGTTTATGGTTTTAGGGTTCGTAACGGCTATTGCAGAGCAGCTATACAGGCGTTAAGGACAACAGTGCACTTCTTTGTCCGCTCGCTACTTGCCGATACAATGCTCTCGTCACGAACCCTTTCTATTCTTCAGTTGGACCTTCTAACTACTAGCGTTTCTGGCACTTATGGTGGGACGGGGAGAGAGGCGCTTTCACCGATTTCCCTCATGCTACGCGCCTAATCGGTATTCTATAGTCCAGACCCGCTCCCACCAACACTTTATTAGTTGGACCTTCTAGTATGCCCCTACCGCTTGACCACGACACGTATACTCTTCAATATCCGCTTTACTTGCCAACAACCCGCCGTTATACCCCGGAACGGCTGTCGTGTCAATCCCCCACTTTGCCCGTAATGCTTTAACCCACGCCAAGTACATTCGATGATTGTCACTTTCCGCAGTATTAGAGAGTAGCTTTTGATACTCCCCTATCCTAAACAACGCGGCTTCTCGTGTCCCCAATTCCATGTCCGGTGTCCTGCGAATTGTAGCCATTTTCGTTGTCCCCTTTCTGTAATCTAAGTTGGACCTTCACTTTATACCATACCAGTTTTGTACTTTTGAAAATATAGATTCAGACTTTAACTCTTTCCAAACAAGATATTCTTTAGTTTTAATAAAAAAATCCCAAGGAGTAAACCAAACTTGTGGATGACCTTGAACAAACAATATCCACCATTCTCTCAAATATATGGCTTCTTCAGCAATTACTAGAACTCGTGAAGAAGTTACTCCATAATCCTTTTTTGTTTCTAAGTATCGCAGTTCTGCTTTTTTTATTCTTGTTTCTAAATCATTTAACACTATTATATCCATTGTTTGTCCCCTTTCCTACAATCTAAGTTGGACCTTCACCTTACACCTTTTTGGCACTCATTACTGGCTTGTCCCTTGGTGTTAGTTCCCACATCTTCTTTCCCGGTATGCCTTTTAACACATACCGCTTAACATCTTGCCAGCGAAAGAAGAACATATCCACAATAGTCCAATGTATCCCTTCTTCTGTCTTGTGTCGTGAAATTAAGAATAAATCACCTTGTGCATTGCGATACCAAAGACTATACCAAGAAAATGTAGCTTTTCCGTATGGTGAAGCAAAACGAAAAAAGTAACGCATTGTTTTTCCCCCTTTCACAAGAAGTTGGACCTTTTGTTTTTTTAGTCCCCTTCTACTAGCTTAGACAAGATGCCGCTCATAAGACAATAGGGCAATAATGCACTTTCCCTTTAACCTTATATTTAATTCTCTCACTACAATGCGGACAAAGAATTCCTTCCTTGATCATAAGCTCACGCTCTTCTTCATCCCCTGGCGTATAATCTTTTTCCCAAATCAGAGTGTCAATGTCTAGAATACAACAAAGAGGCTCTTTTCGTGTCCTGCGAATCGTTGCCATTGTTTTTGTCCCCTTTCTTACAATCTAAGTTGGACCTTTTTCTTACACGTTTTTGGCACTCATTGGTGTTAGTTCACACATCTTCTTTCCAGGGATACCTTTTAACACATACCGCCAAAGCAAAACAAAGATCGTAACGCATTGTTTTTCCCCCTTTCACAAGAAGTTGGACCTTAATTAGTCTCACTTACACCTTGTGGCACTTGCTCCATGCACTCCCAAACCGTTGCCCCACCAAATTCAGGATACTTAGCCCACGGTGGACATTTAGGACAGGTATTATAGTGCCCCCAACTCCACGTATTCCCGTAATGGTTAGTGCTTTGCTTCGCCACATGCCCACATCGCTTGCATTTGTACCTTTTTACTGCTATTTTCGCGCTCATCGGTTCACCCCTTTCACCTTAACTTAGTTGGACCTATTACTTTATATGTTCTGGCACTAAGAGGAAGGGGAAAGGTACAAGGTCCAACTAAACCTCTGAAAAAAGAGAACAAACATGAAAAACTCAATCACTTTCACAATCTACGAAATGAAGCCGCTAGTCCCTCTTGCCGTTTTATAGGATATTTCTGGCACTCACTTAACAAACCTGTAGGGTCCACCTTAACCAGTAGAAAGGGGAAACCAATGAACTCGATTTCTTGCCCGTCCGAAAACTTCAGTCAGTGGGTTTTTAACTCCTTGATCGAAAAAGGGGTCATCCTGGACTACGATAAGAACCCGCATACTGGCAAAGGTCGTAAGCCTGCCGGTAATCTGAGCCTGAAACCGGATCGCATTGCTTCCCTTCGCCAAAGTCAGGATCACAATGCTGTCCTTTGGGGTCTTGTCGGTACTAGCCTCACCAATAACGCCGGTGGAAAGGTAGGAACTCGCCTTTCTAATCTCTTTAAGGATTTCGCTACTGCCTACTGTGCCACACACCCTGAAGAAAACGCCACAAAACTCCATGAGATTATGGTTAGGGCTTCCAGTTGTGCAGGACAGGAATGGAATGCTCGCTTTATCCCTACTTCTGATCCTGAATTCGTGGACGCTACCGAAGTTGTTGAACCTGCCGAAATCATTGATGAAGCCGCTTAGGTCCAGCTACAACTAAGTGAAAGAGGGACTTGTAGACGAAAGCAAGGGGCTAACAGAGATTCCCATTTAAGCTATACCTACTTGTCCCTAAAAATTATCCGCAAGCCGCTCCCTGCTATATCCAGGAACGGCATCTATAACCGGGGGAAGAAATAGGGTTGCGGCTATTTCTTCCCCCTTTTTACCTTTCTGGCACTTTGTTTCCCCATTCGTTCGTGTCATCTAGCCATTCACGAGAGTTATCTCCACGAACGCCATTTTGACCCTTAACCCCGTTATAAGCCCCCCGCTAACCCGCCTAGAAACGCCGTACAGCCTCTATTCTGCCCCAAACCGACTAAGATAGCCTTTTGTGCCCTTAACCCCACAGTTTCATTTCCTTGTAAGGTCCAGCTTTTAACTAAGAAGATGAGTCGAGGGTTGAATGTAAACAGCCCTGACACCTAAACTACAGATTTCCAAAATGTGGGGTTAGCGACTGCCCTGTAGTGCTGAAGGTCGCTTTCATCTTTCCCCCTTTAGAAAAACCCCGCAATTTCAAGCGGGGTTTTTCATTCAACCCTTAACCCCTCTAAGTGCCAGAACTTATAATAACATAAAAGGTCCAGCTTAACTCTTAGAAAGGGGTAA
>Ga0315284_10003925_pt1 | contig 21119 bp, 19 predicted proteins | sample YL17G09_16_MG_FD_203696 | JGI IMG/M metagenome (GOLD analysis project Ga0315284, IMG submission 203696) | Sediment microbial communities from Yellowstone Lake, YNP, Wyoming, USA - YL17G09_16 | ecosystem: Environmental > Aquatic > Freshwater > Lake > Sediment | place: USA: Wyoming | collected...
ACCGCTCTCCCGCAGGGCGGGATCGCGGCTCTGTTGGTTTTTCCGCGGTTCACCAAGGCAGGAGTTTTTCATGCGATACATGCTGATTGCGCTTGTTGCGTGTTCATTGCTTGCGGTGTGCGGCGTGGCGGGGGAAACGGCGGCCTTTGACAGTTACGGCCGGCTGACCGCGCTGATCTATGGGGGCGGTGACGAGCTTGCGCTCCGCGCCGGCGTGATTGCGCCGCTGGCCGGCTGGAAGCGGATGGCGGGGCAGGCGCAGATGGAGCGCGTGCGCGTGAATCGCGGCCCGGACGCCACCACCTGGGAAGGCGCCTTCGAGGTCGAGCCGGGCCGCTGCGCCCGTTTCGAGCAGACGGCCCGACAGACGGCCGGAAAGACGCAAGTCGAAGTGCGGCTCACCGCCCTTAACCCCTTGGAGCTAGAAGGCGTGTACCTGCGTATCGACCTGCCGCGTTCGGTCTTCGTCGCAGGCCGCGCCCAGGCCGCGGACGGAACAGCCACCGAACTGCCCTCTTACAAGCCTGGCGAGAAGGACTTCTTCAAAGCCGAAGCGGCCGGGCTGATCATCCAGGATGCGCAGGGCAATGTGAAGCTGGTCGCGGAGCTGGAACGGGCGCATTCCATCGTGCTGCAGGACAAGTGGGACCGCACCGGGCGGACCTACTCGGCGTTCATCCAGTTGCACAGCGGCCCGCTGGCCGAGGGCGCTTCGGTCAACGAAGTCATCGCCTTCTCGGTCGAGGGGAAGCCCGACACCTCGGCCGCGCAGCTCACACTCGACGCCGCGCGCCGCCGCTACACGCTCGACGGTTTCGGCGGCAATTACTGCTTCAACATTGAATCGCCTGTCACCCAGTACACGCTTAAGAACCTGCGCGTGGCCTGGGCGCGCATGGAGATGAGTTTGCGCGAGTGGGAACCGGATAACGACAACGAATCGCCGGAAATTACGGATTGGGAAGCGCTGGCCGCCCATGACAAACCCGACTCCCGGCTACGTCACGAGTTCCTGCTGGCCCGGCAACTCCAGGACAAAGGCGTTCCGTACGTGACCTCGATCTGGCGATTGCCGGAATGGCTGTACGCGGACGCCGGCCAGCAGCCCTGGCGCGGCCGTCCGCGCAAAGTACAGCTCGAGAAGTGGGGAGAATTGGCCGAATCGATCGGCTCTTACCTGGTGTATGCCAAGAAGCAGTACGGGGTCGAGCCGGACCTGTTCTCGTTCAACGAAGCCAACATCGGCGTCGATGTGCTGCTGACCCCGGAAGAGCATCGGGAGATGATCAAGTTCCTGGGCGCGAGGTTTCGTAAGCTGGGCATGAAGACCAGGATGCTGCTGGCCGACGCCACCGGGCCGCGCGGCACCCATGAATACGCGCTGCCGGCCGCCCAGGATCCGGAGGCCATGCAGTACGTCGGGGCGGTGGGGTTCCACTCCTGGGGCGGCGCAACCCCCGAGCACTACGCGGCCTGGGGCGACCTGGCCGAGTGGCTGCGGCTGCCCTTGCTGGTGACCGAGTTGGGCGTGGATGCCGGCGCCCACCGTGGCGGCATGTACGACTCCTTCCACTACGGCCTGCGCGAGGTGCAGATGTACCAGGAGATCGTGATGCACGCCCGCCCCCAGGGCACCATGCAGTGGGAGTTCACTTCCGATTACGGCACGGTCCGGGTGAAAAAGAATGCCGACGGCAGCGAGGAACTGTCGCCGACCGCGCGCTTCTGGTTTGTAAAGCACTTCACGGACCTGACGCCGCCCGGGGCGGACGTCCTTTGGGCGGCCTCGGACAACTCCAAGGTGCTGTTCACCGCCTACGCCGGCGGGCGGGCCGCGCGGCGCTCCTACACCCTGCACATCGCCAACCTGGGCGCCGCCCGCTCCATCACCATCCGCGGCATCCCGGCGGAAGTCCGCAGCCTGCGCGCCATCCGTACCAGCGAGTCCCAGAATTTTCAGGAGTTGCCGGCGGCCAAGGTGGCCAACGGCTCGGTGGTCATTCAGGCCGCGCCGCGCTCGCTGCTGACGCTGACGAGCCTCGATCCGGCGCCTGGCCGTTAGCGCCTACCCGGTGTCCTGTTGGGGAGGGGGAATGGCTTTGCGCACGGCGTCGAGGACGCCGTTGATGAACGCGCCGGCGTCGGCCGACGAATAGCGGTGGGCGATCTCGACCGCCTGGTGGATCACTACCTTCGGAGGGACGTCCCGGGCCAGGAACTCGTGGATGGCCAGGCGGAGAATGTTGCGATCGACCGCCGACATGCGCTCCAGCCGCCAGTGCTCGGCATGGCGGCGGATCAACGGGTCGATTTCCTCGATCCGCGCCAGGACGCCGTCAAACAGCGCCTCGGCCGCCTGGCGAACGCCGGGCGCCGGAGCGGCGCTGCGCCAATACAGGCGCTTCACCGTCTCGGGCGGCTCCTTGCTCATCTCCCACTGGAAGAGCATGCGGACGGCGGTCTCTCGCACCCTTTGCGCACCGCTCATGTCTTCTCTCGCAGGCGCTTCATCAGGTTGGCCATCTCGACCGCGGCCAGCCCGGCCTCGAAGCCCTTGTTCCCCGATTTGGCGCCGGCGCGGTGAATGGCCTGCTCGAGAGTGTCGCAGGTGAGCACGCCGAAAATGACAGGCACGCCGGTGGCCAGCGCCGCCGCCGTCACCCCCCGGGCGACTTCGGAGCTGATGTATTCAAAATGCGGCGTCTCGCCGCGGATGATGCAGCCCAGGCAGATAACCGCGTCGAAGCGGCCGCCCGCGGCCATTTCCCGCGCCGTCACCGGTATCTCAAACGAGCCGGGCACCCGCGCGATGGCGATGGCGTCAGTTTCAGCGCCGGCGCGCTCCAGCGCATCGACGGCGCCGTTCAGCAGGCGCTCGGTGATGAAAGCGTTGAAACGGCTGACCACGACTCCGAAGCGGAGACCCTTGGCATTCAGTTCGCCAGCGTAGTTCTTCATGGGGACGTTCAGTGTGATTGTAGCGTGACCGGCGTGCAAATGAACGTCGAACATGGAACGCAGGACGGCGGCGCCTACGCTCCGGTAAACCTGGCCGTGCGCTTTTCCAGGAAGGCCCGCGTGCCTTCCTTCATGTCCTCGGTGGAGCAGGCCAGGCCGAACAGCGTCGCTTCCAGGTATAGGCCGTCGGCCAGGGGCATCTGGAGGCCGCGGTAGACCGCCTCGGTCGCCAAACGGACGGCGATGGGCGCGTTGGCCAGGATCAGGCGGGCAATGGCCTCGCAGCGGGGCAACAACTCGGCGGCCGCCACCACTTCGTTCACCAGTCCGATCCGCAAGGCCTCGTCGGCCTGGATCTGCTCGCCGGTCAACAGCAGTTGCAGGGCGCGGCCCGTCCCGACCAGCCTCGGCAGACGCTGCGTCCCCCCATATCCCGGGATGATCCCCAGCTTCACCTCCGGCTGGCCAAAGCGCGCGTTTACAGAAGCAATCCGCAGCGTGCAGGCCATCGCCAGTTCGCACCCTCCACCCAGCGCGTAGCCGTTGACGGCGGCGATGACCGGCTTCCCCAGGTTCTCGATCCGGTTCAGCACGGCCTGGCCTGCCAGGCCGTACTCTTTGCCTTCGATGGGGGTTTGAGAGGCGAGTTCATTGATGTCGGCGCCGGCCACAAACGCCTTTTCGCCCGCTCCCGTCAGAATCACAACGCCGACGCCGGGGTCGCCGGCGAGCTGTTCGCAGCACGCGCCGAGCTCGCCGATGGTGGCCCGGTTGAGCGCGTTCAGTTTGTGCGGCCGGTTGAGGGTGACGCGGGCGATTCGCTCCCGCGTCTCCACCAGTAAGTTTTCGAATGGCATAAGGAGGCTCCAGGCTCCAGGCCGCGCTCCATATGGCCGCAGCCTGGAATCAGGGGACGAAAACCTCGACCTCGACGGCATAGGTCACCGACTGGCCCGGCTTCAGCATGACCATGCCGGTGTTGGTCTTGCCCCAGATAGGATTGAAGGGATCGGCCAGGTTGAACTGCGGCTCAATGGCGATCACCGGGCGGTTCAGCGGCGCATAGGCCTGCATGGCGATGATCTCCTTGGAGAGCGCGCGAATGCGAACGCCGTAGCCCGCGGCGCGGTCGATCATCTCAGCCACCGCATGCCCGCGCGCGTCGCGCTCCAGGTCGGTGAAGCAATCATCGAGGAAGAGGTCGTTCAGCGGAGCGCCGCCCGGGGCGGTGAAGTCATAGGCCGTGTCCTTGACCGGGACGAGTTGGCCGGTGGGATAGACGTCGTCGTAGTTGTTCACCAGGGCGCGCCGGCGGGCAGGCAGGCGCAGCCGGAGCTGCGCGCGGGGCCCGGCAATGGCGAAAAACGGATGCCAGCCGATGGCCATCGGCAGCGTCTCCTCCCCGGTGTTCCGGGCGGTTACCTGGAATGTGAACTTGCCATCCTTCAACTGCGCCGCCACGCTGACGTGCGTCTTCGAGGGCCAGCGGCCGCGGAAGTCGCCGGCCTCGAGCACGGCAGTCACCTCGGCCTGTTGGGCGCCGGCGTCCAGCTTTGCAATATCCATGGCCCGCGACAGCAGCAGGCCGTGAATGGAGTTGGGCTCGGCGCCCGGTTGCCTCCCGCGGCCGTTGGCCGGCAGGCGCACGGTCTTGCCCCCCACCAGCGCTTCAATCTCGCTGCCGCCGGGGAGCGCTTTGCCGCGGATTCGGTTGGCCCACGGCAGCAGGATGGGCCCGCCCATGCCGAACGTCTTGTTGGTGACGTGCTCGGGACCTTCGACGATGGCCTCCCGGGCCTTTTGTGGCACGGGGGAGGCGCACAATTCCACCGGACCCTTGCCCGGTATGTATGCCGTCAATTGGTGGATGTTCATGCCGCGGCCGGGCAGGATCTCGGCGGCCGTAATCTGGGCGGCGCCCCCCTCGGGCGGCGCTTCGCGGGACAACACCACCACGGGGCGATCACCGATGGTGACATCCAATTGCTTTGCCGAATATGGCATGGTCTTCGCTCCGGCTTTGCTTTGGCCTTGCGAGTAACTGGAAAGCGCGGCAACCCCCAGCAGGGCGCACACTAACCCGCCGGCAAGTGTCTTCAGCATCGACGCACTCTATCACATTGCGGATTGCGGATTGGATGAATGAATTGAATCCGTCCGCCGCGGCGGACTACAATGGCCGTTCGTGTCATGAAAAACCTCATCGTTGTTGGAACGCAATGGGGCGACGAAGGCAAGGGCAAGATCGTCGATCTGTTGGCGGAGAAATTCGATGTTGTGGCCCGCTACCAGGGCGGGCATAACGCCGGGCACACGGTCCGGCTGGGCGAGCGGAAATTCATTCTGCAACTGATTCCCTGCGGCATCCTGCGGCCCGACAAGCTGGCGGTGATCGGCAACGGCGTGGTTCTGGATCCCGCCGCCCTCACCCGCGAGATCGACGCGCTGGAAGCCGCCGGCATCCAGGTGACGGGCAGACTGTTTCTGAGCAGCCGCGCCCACGTCATCCTGCCGTACCACCGGATGATGGAGAAAGCCTCGGAAAACACGCCGGGGAAGACGCGCATCGGCACCACCTCGCGAGGTATCGGGCCGACCTACGAGGACAAAATGGGGCGCCGGGGCATTCGCCTCGCCGACTTGCTGGAGCCGGAGGCTTTCCGCTGCCAGGTCGAACTGTGCGCCGCGGAGAAGAACGTGCTGGCGCGCGCCCTGGACCTGCCCGAGTCGGTGGACCCGGCCGAGATCATCGAGCAGTACAGCGCTTATGCCGAGCGCTTGCGCCCGCTGGTGGCCGACACCGCCGCGCTGCTGGCCAGGGAGATGAACCGCGGGCGGTCGGTGCTGTTCGAGGGCGCCCAGGGGACCATGCTCGACGTGGATCACGGCACCTATCCGTTTGTGACCTCGTCGAGCGCCACGGCGGGCGGTGTTTGCATCGGGCTGGGTGTGCCGCCCACGCGGATCGGCCGCGTGGTTGGAGTGTCGAAGGCTTATACCACGCGGGTGGGCGGTGGTCCGTTCCCTACCGAGGCGGCGGGGCCCGAGGGCGACAAGATCCGCGAGCGCGGCAGCGAATTCGGCGCCGTCACCGGACGGCCGCGCCGTTGCGGCTGGTTCGATTTGCCGGTGCTCCGCTACAGCCGCATGATCAATGGGCTCGATTCCGTGGTCATCACCAAGCTCGACGTGCTCGATCATCTGGCCGAGATTCCGGTGTGCGTCGGGTACCGTTACCGCGGCAGCGGCCTGATTGAAATGCCGCCGCTGGCCAGCGTGCTGGAGATGCTGGAGCCGGTGTACAAGACCCTGCCCGGCTGGCAATCGCCGACCTATGGGATGACCGAGCACGGCCAGTTGCCGCAGCGCGCCCGCGACTATCTGAAGTTCCTCGCCGACAGCGCCGAAGTCGAGGTCTCGGTGGTGTCCACCGGCCCTGAGCGCGGCCAGACGATGTGGGTGCCGGGCAGCAAGCTGTTCCAGGAATGGAGCGAGTGAACCACAAAGACACTAAGAACACAAAGAACACGAAGTGACGCTCTTTGTGCGGTTTTGTGTCTTTGTGACTTTGTGGTTCAATTTATGCTCCGATTTACCGAAGCGCGGCAACTGGTAATTGCAGAGATCGCTCGGGCGTTCCGCGCGCCGGAGACCGAATCGGTCACGCTGGCGGCGGCAGCCGGGCGCGTCCTGGCCGGTTCGGTCTGCGCCGACCGGGATTACCCGCCCTTCGACCGCGCCACCCGCGACGGTTTCGCCGTCCGCTCGGACGATCTTCGCGCGGTCCCCACTGAACTCCAGGTCATTGGGGAATTGCGGGCCGGGGCCGCCTTTGAGGGAGCGGTCGGGGAGGGCCAGTGCGTTTCGATCATGACCGGGGCGCCGGTGCCGGCGGGCGCGGACGCGGTGGTCATGATCGAGCACACGCAGCCGGCCGCCGGCGACGCCGTGCTAATCGACCGCGCGCTCGAGCGGGGCGCGAACATCGTGCTCCGTGGCTCGGAGGCCGCCTCGGGCGCTCCCATCTTGCAGGCCGGCAAGCGCCTCGGTTACGCCGAGGTGGCGATGCTGGCCGGCGTCGGCTGCGCGTGCGTGCCGGTGTTTCGCCGCCCGCGTGTCGCGGTGTTACCCACCGGCGACGAAATCGTCGAGGTGGACAGCGCGCCGCAGCCCTTCCAGATCCGCAACAGCAACAGCTATTCGCTTCAGGCGCAGGTGGCCGCCGCGGGCGGTGAACCCTGGCCGCTGGGCATCGCGCCGGACGAGGCGGGCCGCTTGCGTGAAATGATCGAGCAGGGGCTCGCGGCCGACCTGCTGCTGCTTTCCGGCGGCGTGTCGGTGGGCAAGTACGACCTGGTCGAGCAGGTCTTGCGGGAACTGGGTGCGGAGTTTTATTTCGATGCCGTGGCAATTCAGCCGGGCCGTCCACTGGTTTTTGGCCAGGCGCGCGGCCGGTTTTTCTTCGGTCTGCCCGGCAATCCGTTATCGACGATGGTTACGTTCGAATTGTTCGCGCGGCCGGCGATCGAGATGCTGGCCGGCGCCGAAGCGACACCGCTGGTGTTTCCGCGCGCCCGCCTGGCCGAAGCCGTGCGCCACCAGCCCGGCCTGACGCGCTTTCTGCCGGCGGTGCTGGCGCCCGGTGAAAGCCCGCGCGGATGGCTCGAGCCCGTCGTGCGCAAACTGCCCTGGCAAGGCTCGGGCGATATCGCGGCTCTTACGCGAGCCAATTGCTTTCTGGTGGTGCCCGAGGATCGGGAGCAGTTGGCTGCCGGCGAAACGGTCAGCGTGCTCTTGAAAAGTTAAAGTTGATAGCTGACAGCTTCATCCCATGCCTGCGAACCTCAGCCCCGAATACATGGCCGCCGAGCAGCGCTTCAAAGCCGCCCGGGCCAACCGTGAGAAGCTGGAAGCGCTGGAAGAGATGCTCTCCACCATCCCCAAGCACAAGGGGACGGAGAAGATGCAGGGGGACATCAAGCGGCGCATCTCGAAGGTGCGTAGCGAGGCGCAAAAGAAGGGCGGCACGGCGCACGCCCTCCCCCTCTACCACATCGACAGAGAAGGCGCCGGGCAGGTGGCGCTGGTGGGAGCGCCGAACGTGGGCAAATCCCTGCTGGTCAAGAAACTGACTCGCGCGCAGCCGGAAGTCGCCGATTACCCCTTCACCACCCGGCTTCCCACGCCCGGCATGATGGTTTTCGAAAACGTGCAGTTTCAACTGCTGGATCTGCCGCCGCTGTCCGAAGAATTCATGGAGAGCTGGGTGCCCACGCTGGTGCGGCAGGCGGACGCCGCCGTCCTGGTGGTGGATCTGTCGGCGGCGGACCTGCTCGAAGAAGTGGAAAACACCCGGGCGCTCATGGAGAAGCACCGCATTGTGCTTGGGCCGCCGCCGGCGGCCGGCCTCGAGCCGGGTTGGGTGAGCAAGCGGACGCTGCTGGCGGCGAACAAGGCCGAGTTGCCGGATGCCGACGACAATTTCATTGCTTTGAAGGACCTCTTTGGCGACCGCTACGCGATGCTCGCCGTCTCCGCCGAAACCGGCGCCGGCCTGGACGAGTTTCGCCGCGCCGTCTTCGACCTGATGGGCGTGGTGCGCGTGTTCACCAAGGCGCCGGGCAAGAAGCCGGAGCTGGACGCGCCTTACGTGCTCCGGCGCGGCTCGACGGCCCTGAACGCCGCCGAGCATGTTCACAAGGACTTCGCCGCCCAGCTCAAGTTCGCGCGGATCTGGGGACACACCAGGTTCGACGGGCAGATGGTGCAGCGCGATTACGTGCTCGAAGACGGTGACATTATCGAGCTCCACATTTAAGGGGGTGCTGAACCACCAAGACACCAAGACACAAAGGAATCAGGAAGGATACGGAAGGAAGCCCTCTTCCCAGAAATGGCGGTCGAAGGCGAGCGCGTGGCGGACGCCGTGTTCGCGCATCACGAGGAAGCTGACCTCATCCACCAGGCTGTACCTGCCCTTGCGTTCGGTAAACCTCTCGACGGCGGCGCGATGCAGCGTCTCATCAACCCATCTCACCTCAAACTTCTCCACATCAGAGAGGCACTGACGGACCGCATCCCAGCCGCGTCGGCGGGCCAGTAAGGCAACAGTCTCCAGGATGACATAGCTGTGAACCAGAAGATCACCGGGCTCCGCGAGAACGGCCGCGAAACCCGCAGCGGCGCGCTCGTGGTTTGGATCATCACGGTCGGCGAAGGCATAGATGGCTGAGGTGTCAACGAACACTACCATCGGTCTTCACCCAATATCTCATCGTGGCGTTCTGAGACGCTGTCTTCCGGCCGTCCAGAGGCGAAACAGCCGAAGAGTTTGAAATCCTCAACCCTTCGCGGCAGCGGCTTCGTCGGTAAGGTCGTATGCGGGCCAGGAGATATCTTCACCCTGCCTTTGACCGTTCGCGCCCGCCCAGGCGCGTGCTTGGCCAGCAGCTCGCGAACGACGACCGTCACGGATCGCCCTTGGAGAGACGCATACTCACGCAATGCGTCGTATGTCGGATCGTCGACCTGAACCTGGATTCTGCGCATAGCGGCCCCCCAGGCAAGAATAGCACAGGCGGGATAACACCGGACGGCCGGCGCGGTTCGGTGCTACGCTAATAGGCTCCGCGTGGAGGTTGTCATGCCGTTCCAGAAACGCCGGCGCCTGGCCGCGCCGGCGCTGATTCTGCTGCTTGCAGCATTCTGTGCCGCCCAAACCATACCGGTCGAGACGCACACGCTGAAAAACGGGATGAAGGTGATCATCCACGAGGACCACTCGATTCCCAACGTGGCCTTCTACATCTTCTATCGGATCGGGTCGCGCAACGAGCGCCCGGGGACCACCGGAATCTCCCACTTCTTCGAACACATGATGTTCAACGGGGCGAAGAAGTACGGTCCCGGGGAGTTCGACCGCGCGATGGAGGACGCCGGCGGCAACAACAATGCCTACACCGGCAAGGACGCCACCGTCTACCAGGACTGGTTTCCGGCCACGACTCTGAAGCTGATTTTCGACCTGGAGGCGGACCGCATCGCCAGCCTCGACTTCGACCCCAAGATGGTGCAGTCGGAGCGGGGCGTGGTGGCCTCCGAGCGGCGGACCAGCGTTGAAGCCAACAACTATGGCGCGCTCAGCGAGCAACTGTGGGCCGCCGCCTTCACCGCCCATCCCTACCATTGGCCGGTCATCGGGTGGATGTCGGATATCGAAAGCTGGAGCATCGAGGACCTCAAAGCCTACTTTCGGATGGGCTACGCCCCGAACAACGCCGTCATGGTGGTCAGCGGGGCGGTTGAGCCCAAGAGCTTCCTGGCGCTGGCCGAGCAATACATCGGCGTGTTGCCGCCGCGCGACCCGCCGCCGCCGGTGCGCACCAAGGAGCCGGAGCAGAGCGGGGAGCGGCGCCTGCGCCTGGAGAAGTTCGCGCAGCTTCCCATCCTGATGTGCGCCTGGCACGTTCCCGAGACCGCCCACCCCGATTACTACCCGCTGCGCGTGCTGCAAACCATCCTGCTGAGCGGGCAAAGCTCCCGCATCCACCAGCGGCTGGTGGAGAAAGATCAACTGGCCATCTCGGTCGGCGGCGGCATGGGATTCTCGCTCGATCCCACCCTGTTCACGATTACCGCCCAGCCGCGCGCGGGCATCGCGCCGGAAGCGGTCGAGAAAGCGCTCTACGAGGAACTGGCCCGCGTCCGCGACGAACTGGTCACCGACCGCGAAGTGGAAAAGGCCAAGAACATCCTGCTGGCCGGCTTCTACCGCCAGATGAAGAGCATCGACGGCAAGGCCAACACGCTGGGCAGCTACGAGCTGTACTTCGGCGACCACCGCAAACTGTTCACCGCCGCCGAGCAGTATGCCAAGGTCACCCGCGAAGACCTGCGGCGGGTGGCGCAGCGGTACTTCGAGGAGAAGAACCGCACCGTGGCCACGCTGCTGCCGGAGAAACCGAAAGGAGCTGCGCAATGAACCGCCGAAACCCGAGCCGCAGATTTCGCAGATTGCACGGATTTCATCTGCCGGTTTCCTTTTTGCTTGTGCTGCTCCTGACTTGTGTCAGTGCACCGGCCCAGCAGGAAGCGCTGAAGCTGCCGTCTTACAAGAAGACGCAACTGCCCAACGGCATCACCGCGCTGCTGATGGAGAAGCACGCGGTGCCGCTGGTCAGCTTCCAGATTACCCTGCGGACGGGCACAACCGCCGACCCGCCCGGCAAGGAAGGCCTGGCGGGCATCACCAACGACCTTCTGCGCAAGGGCACGCCCACGCGCACCGCCGACCAGATTTCGGCCGACCTGGATTTCATCGGCGCCGCCCTGTCCACCACCGAAAGCCCGGATTCGCTGCGGGTCTACGCCGAATTCATGAAGAAGGACGTGGCCACGGGCCTCGATCTGCTCGCCGACATCCTGCGCAATCCGACCTTTCCGCAGGAAGAAGCGGACAAGCTGATCAAGCGGCGCATCGACGGCATGCGCTCGGCCAAGGACCAGGCGCAGGCGGTCATCGGCAACTACTTCGACGCCTTCCTGTACGGCGGGCATCCCTACGGCCGGCCGGCGGAGGGCGACGAGCGGTCGCTGGCGGCCATCACCCGCGATGACATTGCGAAGTTCTACCGGCAGCAGTACGTGCCGGGGAACATGATCGTGGCCGTGGTGGGCGACCTCGGCGCCGCCGACATGGAAAAGCTGCTGGCCGACCGCTTGGGCAGCATGCTGCGGGCCTCCGCGCCCGCCATCCAGGTGCCCGAACCCAAGCCGGCCACCGGCCGCCGCCTGCTCCTGGTAGACAAGCCCGATTCCACCCAGACCTTTTTCCGCATCGGAAACGTGGGAGTTTCCCGGACCCACCCCGACCGGGTCGCCATCCGCGTGGTCAATACGCTGTTTGGCGGGCGGTTCACTTCGATGATCAACTCGGCGCTGCGCATCCGCTCCGGGCTCACGTACGGGGCCAACTCCTCGTTTGCGCAGTACCGGCAGGCGGGGCCGTTCGCGATCGCTTCCTATACGCGCAACGCCTCCACCGAAAAGGCGCTCGACATGGCGCTCGCCGTTCTGAAAGAACTGCACGAGAAAGGCGTGAGCGAAGAGCAGTTGGCTTCGGCCAAGAACTACATCAAGGGGCAGTTCCCGACCAGGATCGAGACCAACGACCAGTTGGCGGGGTTGCTGGCGGAGCTGGAACTGTATGGACTGGACCGCGGCGAGGTGGACGAGCTCTACGCCCGGGTCGACGCCGTCACGGCGGCCGACGCCCGCCGCGTGATCAAGCAGCATTTCCCGCTCCAAAACCTGGTGTTCACGCTGATTGCCAAAGCCTCGGAAATCGCGCCGCTGGCCAAGAAATACGCCACCGACATCCAGACAAAATCGATCACCGCCCCGGGCTTTTGAGCGCCATTCACCACAAAGCCACTGACAATCACTGCTTGGTGAACTTGGTGTTCTTTGTGTCTTTGTGGTTCAATCCGGGAAGGGCGTTTAGCGTTCCCTGTTTTTGGACCGAGCAGGTTGTCTCATTGACAGAACATCAACAAGTGACTATAGTGCAATGGTGAATGAACCGCTGGACCGTGCGGCGGCTAGTCGCCTGATCCGCTCCATTGTGGCCAGCGGAACGGTTCGGTTCTCCGGGCACGCGTTGGAGGAGATGGAGAAGGACGGCCTGATTGCGCCCGATATCCTCAGCGTCCTTCGCTCCGGCGTCGTCGAGCCCCCAGAGATGGGGCGGGGAACTTGGCGGTATCGGGTGCGGACGGCCAAGGCCTACGCGGTGGTCGCCTTTCGGTCTGAACAGACGCTGGTGGTGGCAACAGCGTGGAGGGTGAAGTGACAACCTGTTTGGCGTGTGGAAGCCGGATGAAAACGAAGCGGGAGAACTACCGTTATGCCGCGGTTGGGCTGCCGGGGATTACCCTGGAAGGCGTTCAGGTGAGCCGCTGCGGAAACTGCGGTGAGTACGAGGTTGCCATACCCCGCATCGAGGATCTGCACCGGACGATCGCTCACGCCGTTATTTCAAAGCGGGAGCGGCTCACGCCAGCCGAGATTCGTTTCCTGCGCAAGCATATCGGGTGGTCGGGCGCGGAGTTCGCCGCCCACATGGGTGCGGCGCGGGAAACTGTCTCCCGCTGGGAAAACGGAAGCATGCCGATGGGAGCGGTCGCGGACAGGCTGCTGCGAATGATCGTTGCCAATCGGCCAGCGGCACCCGCTTGGCCCCTGGAAGGTCTTAGACAAGTCGCGAGAGCCCGCCCCAAGCCTCTGCGGCTCGGCCTCCGAGTTGCGCGCGGCGAGTGGAAAGCTGAGGCTGCTTGAGCGGCCAGGCCTCTGACCATTTAGAAATGTTTGAATCGCCAACAGAGCCGCGAGGTCGCCCCGGCGACCGAGCGGGTGCTCCCGCAGGGCAACCGAGCCCATGCGCTGCGGAAAACCCGGGGGAAACCGGGGAAAACAACAACCTCGCCGTGCAATGATTATTCAGCGAACGGCGCCAACCCCCTTAACTTCGTGTCTCACCAAAGGGGTTCACCCTAACCGCATTTCCGTGTTCAGGAGGGAACCTCCCGTCTGTCCCCGCGTGTCGTCCCCGCGTGTCCGCGTGTCTGTCCGCTTTTTCCCGCCTTTCGTTCCGCTTTTCGTTCGGGACATTCATACTCCCTCTGGCCGCTCCCGATGGTACTATGCTTTACAGTGACGCAGCGCAGAGGAGCGGGTCTGATGGGACAGAGTGAGCAAACAAGCCTTCCTGTCTTGTGCCGGTTCTGGAACGAGAACGGTGTTTGGAACGGGTCGGCTGAAGACGTGGCGGTGGCCGTGTTCGGGCAGACGCTCGAAGAGGCAATCGATAATTTGCGCGCCGCTGTTCAGAATCATTTCGAGGCGGCGATTGAGACCGGGCTCATCGGGCCGATGGTGACTCGCCTGACAGAGCGCGCGAAAGAGCTCCGCTTCTGGTCGTTTGACGAGATCTCGCCGAACTCGCCAGTCCTGAAGATGCTCGTCGGTATCAGCGACAACCAATCCGTGGCGGTCATGTGAGTTGCGAATGGAGAAACTGCCTTCGCAGCTTGCGTGGCGCGATTTCGAACGAGTGTTGCGCGAGCTCGGGTACCAGTTGCACAAAGCTGGCACCGGCGCAGCCCGCACCTACGTGAACCTCGGTCGTGAGCCCAATCTGATCACCTTCCACGAGCCGCATAGCCCAAACACGCTCGCAAAGGGGACGTTGCGAGAGTACATCCGGCGGCTACAACTTTCTCGGGATGAATTCATGGAACTGCTGAGGTAGAAGGGCGGAAACCGGGAAACCGGGGACGCCAGACGGGACGTTTTCCGTCAATGACGGAGACGGCGACAGGGTGGAGGGGACAGCCGGATTCTCTCTCGGGAAAACCAGGAGAACGCGGGAAACGCCCCGTCCCCCCGTCCCCCGGAAGTTCCTAAACGAGTTGCGAGATTCCGTCCGAAGCCTTTGCGGCTCGGCCTCCGAGTTGCACGCGGCGAGTGGAAAGCTGAGGCTGCTTGAGCGGCCAGGCCCGCCAAGTCGCCATCTCCACAAGCCTTCTCTGGCAACCAATTCCCGCCTCGCTCGTATAACAAAAAGACGATGACGGTACGGGAACTCTACGCCCGGGTCGACGCCGTCACGGCGGCCGACGCCCGCCGCGTGATCAAGCAGCATTTCCCGCTCGAAAACTTGGTGTTCACGCTGATCGGGAAATCATCGGAAATCGCGCCGCTGGCCAAGAAGTGCACCACCGACATCCAGACAAAATCAATCACCGCCCCTGGCTTTTGAGCGCCATTCACCACAAAGCCACCGAGGGCACAAAGAAACACAAAGAAAACCGCTAACAATCACTGCTTCGTGAACTTGGTGTTCTTTGTGTCTTTGTGGTTCAATCCGGGAAGGTCACCGCTGGCTGCACCGTCGCCGACTGCTGTCGGGAATGGCCGTTCTTGGCGGCGACCGTTCAGGAGTTCACACGCAGAGTTGAGCGGTGCCCGCCGCTTCTGACGGGCACCCGCTCCAGCGGTGAGTTAGGCTTCAGCGAAGATGGAAGAGGACACCCTCGACCTGATCTATTCGCTGCCACAACGTCTTACATGATTCCGGATCCGTAATGAGCGAGCGTGTCGCATGAGCCACCGTATTACGGAGCGGGACCAACGGGCGAAAAACGTCATCACACTCCGCGCCGCTCTGATATCCGAGTTGATCGAACAGGCCCCTCTTGCGGATTACGTCGAATAAATCGGACAGGTACAGGTATTCCACGAAGGGCACATCGACACCCCTGTCTTTGTCCGAGTTGTACCGTTTTTTAACGTCAGCATACTTCGGGTGTTTATTGGTGCCGAAAGTCATCTCTAGGAGCTCGGACTCGCTACAGTGGCGGCTGACCAAGTTGCCAAGCTGGATCTCCAATTCGCTGAGAAGGCTGAAAAGGTACACCTTCACCTGACGGCAATTCAGATTGGCGATCGAGATCAAGCCAACGACCCTGCGTTCACTGGTAAGGAAGTAAAAGTTCCTCGACTCGAGCGCAAATTTTTGAATCACGTTCCGGAGCGGCGTCGTGAACGAAATCACGTCTCGATGGTTAACGGTTCGCCGAACTACTGAGGAGTAGTCGTTCCAGACCTGGGTTTGGAAGTACTCTCTCACGTCTCCTGGGCTTTCGATCGGGAGGGTGTCAAAGCGATTAGCTCTCATTATCTGAGCGGCCCGCTCTGGGGTCGCCTCGCCGGGCGGAATCGACGTCCATCGGGTGCTGCTGATGCCGACGACCGCCGCATCGACATCAACGACGGATTCTCGGAGAAAGCAAGCGTCCTCAGTCATGGGCACCTCCGTCTCTGGTAGAGCCTAACTCTTATTCAGGCTGACCCGCATCAACCGCCACCGCGGTCGGCCTAAACCCAGACCCCCGCACGGCAGCCGCGGGGGTAAGCGCTTGCGATGCAAGCATTTCCGTTTCATTCCCCTTGCACCCGGAGTGCTCCGCCCCGGTGGTGTGCGAAGCTCACATGCCGAGCTCTCGACGGCACACGGCAATGGCCTGTGCGGCTTGCGGAACGCCGAGCCGCTGGGCCTGCTCCAAGCACGCCAACGCCTCCCGGATGCGCCCGGTGTTGCCCAAAGCGAGTCCCTTGAAGTACCACGCCTCTGCCGACCCGGGGTCGATCTCCAGGGCCCGGTCGCAACACGTGAGGGCCTCGGCGGGGCGGCCCAATCTCCCCAGCGCAACTCCCTTGCTGCACCACGCCTTTGCGTAGCGGGGATTGATCTCCAGGGCCCGTTCGTGACAGGTGAGGGCCTCCTCGTGCCGGCCCAAGTCCGCCAGCGCGACTCCCTTTATGTACCACGCCTCTGGGTCGCGGGGGTTGATCTCCAGGGCCCGCTCGTAACAGGTGAGGGCCTCCTCGTTCCGGCCCAAGTCCGCCAGCGCGAGTCCCTTGAAGTACCACGCCTCTGCGTGGCGGGGGTTGATCTCCAGGGCCCGGTCGCAACACGTGAGGGCCTCGGCGGGGCGGCGCAATCTCCCCAGCTCGACTCCCTTGCTGCACCACGCCTCTGCGTAGCGGGGGTTGATCTCCAGAGCCCGCTCGTAACAGGTCAGGGCCTCCTCGTGCCGGCCCAAGTTCGCCAGCGCGACTCCCCTGATGTACCACGTTTCCGCATGGCGGGGGTCGATCTCCAGGGCCCGGTCGCAACACGTGAGGGCCTCAGCGTGCCGACCTAATCCGCCCAGCGCAGCTTCCTTGCTGCACCACGCCTCTGCGTAGCGGGGGTTGATCTCCAGAGCCCGCTCGTAACAGGTCAGGGCCTCCTCGTGTCTGCCCAACTTCGCCAGCGCGACTCCCCTGATGTACCATGCCTCCGGGTGGCGGGGGTTGATCTCCAGAGCCCGTTCGTGACAGGCGAGGGCCTCGTCGGGCCGGGCCAAGCCCGCCAGCGCGTTTCCTTTGTTGGACCACGCCTCTGCATAGCGGGGGTTGATCTCCAGGGCCCGCTCGCAGCAGGTGAGGGCCTCGGCGAAGCGGCCCAACAGGCCCAGCGCGACTCCCTTGCTGCACCACGCCTCTGCATAGCGGGGGCTGATCTCCAGCGCCCGCTCGTAACAGGCGAGGGCCTCGTCGGGCCGGCCCAATTTCCCCAGCGCGTTTCCCTTGTTGGACCGCACCCTTGCGTCGCGGGGGTTGATCTCCAGGGCCCGCTCGTAGCAGGCGAGCGCCTCGGCGGGCCGGCCCAGGGCGACAAGGCTGACCCCTTTGTTGCTGTAATCCACCGCGTCGAGGTCTATCCCAGCGCGCGGCTGCGGCGTCGCTTCCCCGGTCAAGCTCTCGTATATCTCCGCCAGGCGCCCTCGCAAAACATCGAAGTTCGCGTAGCGAGCTGCCGGGTCCTTGGCTAGACAGGTGTGAACAACAGTGACGAGTGACGAGTGACAAGTGACAAGTGACGAGTGGCAAGTGACAAGTGACGGGTGACAAGTGACAAGCGGGGGTGGAGGCTGGGTCTTGTGGAGCCGCTCGAGTTCCTGCCAGGTTCGGCCCTGGAAGGGCAAGCGGCCCGCCAACATCTCGTAGAGCATGACGCCGAAGGAGTAGACATCGGCGCGCACGTCCACGTGCTTGGCGTCCTCAAATTGTTCCGGCGCCATGTAAGGCGGCGTGCCCGCCCCCGTCCCTGTGCGGGTGGCGCCGATGCTCAAGCCCGGCGCGTTGCCCGCCTCCACCTCTCTGCCGGCTCCGCCCGGCGGGCGCGCCTCGTCAAACACCTTGGCCAGGCCAAAGTCGGTCACCTTCAGGGTGTGGTCCTCGGTGATCAGGCAGTTTGGGGGCTTGATGTCGCGGTGGGCCTGGATACCCTTCGACAGCGCATGACTCATGCCGTCGCAGAACTGGATGGCGAAGCGCAGCACTTGCGGCAGGTCCTCGCTCAGGCGCGCGGTCCCAATCCAATCGCTCAGGTCGCCCCCGCTGACGTACTCCAGGAACAGAAACGGCCTGCCTTGGATGTTTTCGACGAAGCGCGCCTCCGCAATGTTCTCGTGACGGTCCAGCCTGATCCAGGCCAGGGCTTCCTGAGTGAACCGCTCGGCAACCATGGGATTGCGCTTGAACAGTTCATCCTGGAAGGTCTTGGCGGCGAAGGCATTCTCTAATTCGTGGTCGTAAACGATATAAACGCGGCCCATGCCCCCGCCCAGGACTTTGTAGATCTCCCAGCGCTTCTGGCTGCCGTCCAGCCATTCCCTTGCCACCGGGCGCCTCCTTTCTCTCGAGGTTCCTGACCGGCTGAAAAAGTGCCACCCGGGCCGTTGTACCGCTGGCGTCCCGCCCAATGCCACTTAGTTTTCGCGAAAACCGGCCCCGTAGGGGCCCGATGAGAATAGCCCAGCACTTCAGTGCTGGGAACCGGAGCAGAACCGTCGAGTCCCGTAGGGACGACTGAAAGCCACGACTCGCAGGCGTTTCAGCCGTCCCTACGGGACTCTAACCCATTGCTCCTCAACACCCAGCGTTGAAACGCTGGGCTATTTTCAGTCGCCGCTACGCGGCTCGAAAGGAAAAACTAAGTGACATTAGGCGTCTCGCCGGCCGGCCGCTGCCACTTCACTCCGGCGTACCGGCGTAACGTACAGGGCCGGCCGGCGGGACGCCAGCGCTACAACAAAAGCACCTTCTTAAGCGGTCAGAAACCTGCGCCTCAGGGGGTGTCCACGCCGCTGAGTTCAAACGCCAGCGCATCCGCCTTGCGCTCCACCAGGACAACATGGCCGGGGCCCACTTGCTCGCGTAGGATGCCGGTGGCGATCGGGTTTTCAAGCTGCTGTTCGATGAGGCGGCGCAAAGGCCGCGCGCCGTAGGTGTAGTCATAGCCCTTGTCGCAGAGCCATTCGATGGCCGCCTCGCTCACCTCCAGGCCAATCTGTTGCGCCCGGAGGCGCTTTTCCAAATGACCCAACATCAGCCGAGCGATGCCCCGGATGTGTTCGCGCTGGAGCGGATGGAACACCACAACGTCATCCAGGCGGTTTAGAAATTCGGGGCGGAACGCCTTGCGGACCTCCGCCAGCAATGCTTCCTTGCGTGCCTCGCCTGCTTCCGCGCGGAAGCCGGGGCCGGATTTGCATGCCAGGTTCGAGGTCAGAATGAACAGCGCATTGGTGGCGTCCACCGTGCGGCCTTTGCTGTCGGTCAGCCGCCCGTCGTCGAAAACCTGCAGGAAGAGGTTGAACACGTCCGGGTGCGCCTTCTCAACTTCATCGAGCAGCACCACGCAGAAAGGCGTGCGGCGCAACGCCCCGGTGAGCTGTCCCTCCTCCTCGTGGCCGATATAGCCGGGTGGCGCGCCGATGAGCCGGGAGACGGTATGCTTCTCCATGAATTCGCTCATGTCCAGGCGGACCATGGCCTTGTCGCTGCCAAACAGGAACGCGGCCGTAGCCTTTGCCAGTTCGGTCTTGCCGACGCCCGTGGGGCCAAGGAAAAGGAAAACACCGATGGGACGGCCGGGCGCCTTCAGGCCTGCCCGCGCTCGCTGCACGGCCTGCGCAACTTCTTCGCACGCTTTTTCCTGTCCGATAACGCGCGCCTTAAGCTCATCCGCCATTTTCTCGAGACGTTGCCGCTCATCTCCTGTCATCTGTGCAACGGGTATCGAGACCCATCCCGACAGAACCTGGGCAACCGTGTCCGCCTTCACGATTCCGCCTGGCCGCTCGGGTTCCCCACCAGGCAAAACAGTGAGCACAGGGACGGCCACGCGCGCGCAGGCTTCGTCCAGCAGGTCTATGGCTTTGTCCGGCAGGCGGCGGTCAGGCAAGTATCTGAGTGATAGCCGCACGGCAGCCTGCAATGCGCCAGCGTCAATGGCGACCCGATGCTGCTCGGCAAAGCGGGCGGCATAGCAAGCCTCCAGGATTCTGAGCGTTTCCTCCGCCGTGGGTTCGTTTACGCCGATCGGCTGAAAGCGGCGCTCCAGTGCCGGGTCTTTTTCGATATGCTTCCGATACTCGTCCATCGTGGTGGCGCCAATGCACCGGATTTCACCGCGCGCCAAGGCGGGCTTCATGATGTTGGCGGCGTCGAGTCCGCCCGAACGATCGCCCGCGCCGACGAGGGTGTGAATTTCATCCAGGAAGAGAATCGTGTCTGGCGCCTGAGCCACTTCGCGCAGGATGGCTTGAAGACGTTCCTCGAATTCGCCGCGATACTTCGTGCCCGCTACCAGGTCCGCGACCTGCAGTTGGATGATGCGCTTACCAGGCAGCGACTTGCCGCGAGCTATGCGCCATGCCAGGCCTTCGACGATGGCGGTCTTGCCGACGCCCGCGTCTCCGATCAGCAATGGGTTGTTCTTCGTGGCCCGGCTGAGAGTGCGAACCAACTGCAACATTTCGTCACGGCGTCCGATGCACTCGTGGATCTTTCCATCGCGCGCGAGATTGGTGAGGTCCCTGCCATAGAGCGCGAGGAGGTTCGGAGGCGAAGCAGCGGGTTCAGCCTTACGCACGAAGGCGTTTTTGGGGTCCACGCCCTGCTTCTTCAGGAATGTGGCGAGAGGGCTTCTTTCGTCCTCCACCAAGGCAGCCAGAAGCTGAATCAACCCCGTTTTGGAAGCGCCGGTCTGTTCCGCAAGTTGGACTGCCCGTACGAAAACGGCGCGACTGGCGGGCGAGCGGCTTATTTGGTCTCGCTTCCGATCGCCGAAGCCGCCGTCATCGAAGGCCGCTCGGATTGCGCGCCGCAACACAGTGGGGCTGGCGCCAAGGGTAATGAAGATCGACGCCAGCGGTTCCCATTCCGCGCGTAATTCGCCAACGACACCTTCGGAAATCCGCAGTTTCTGACGCGCCTCGGCAGTGAAGAACTTCTCGACGCTGCACAAGCCGATGAAGAGGTGAAAGGGTTCGATGAATTCGTACCGCGCTCCCGCCGCTTCGGCTGCAGCGACTTGCCATGCCACGTCGACGCCAACGGAAAAAGAGGGCATGCCTTGCTTCTCCTGCCCAGCAGGGTCCCTAACAGCCTTTCGGTAAGTGCACCGCCTTCACCCTTTGGTTCAATCCGGCGAGTTCCTGGAATTGGCGCTGGAGAAAGCCGTCGGTCATGCCCGCGATGTAATCGCA
>Ga0315284_10003926_pt1 | contig 21117 bp, 21 predicted proteins | sample YL17G09_16_MG_FD_203696 | JGI IMG/M metagenome (GOLD analysis project Ga0315284, IMG submission 203696) | Sediment microbial communities from Yellowstone Lake, YNP, Wyoming, USA - YL17G09_16 | ecosystem: Environmental > Aquatic > Freshwater > Lake > Sediment | place: USA: Wyoming | collected...
CCACAGACGGGTACGCATAGCAGGCCTCCTTTGTCCAAGATGATGCCTACTAGCGTGCCCGTTCTTGCCTGTCTTGTCAAGGTCCCAACGCTGGCGAAAAGACCTCGATTAATGTGCCATTGTCAAATTAGCTACTAATCTATATTCCTTGTACGCCGGCCACGTAAGGTCCAAGGACAGCCAGTCACCTCACCGTCTTGAAGAAGCATCCGACCTGCCTCGGTCCGTGGATATTCAACGGGCACTTCGCGGTCTTGAATACAGTGAGACTTTGGCCTATGCCTCAAAAAAGCGATATCGGGATCACCTAGCTCATAGTTGCCGCGTAGCACTATATGGGCTCGACTCAATGGAATCACTTCAATTCCGAGATATGGGGCCTGACAATGTTCACCATGATTCAAGCATGCGGTGTGCTTGCTGGCTGTATATCTCGTTGTTGCATGACTGCGGCTATGTCTTGGAGCATCTTGACTACCTGTTAGGCTTAGTCGGTCACCTGGCTGATACGGCAACCCTTAGGGCTTTTGATAGCGATCTGTCACATGCCCGCGGACACTTGATCTATGCCTTATCTCTTGCGACAAGAAAAGACATGCAACTGGAGGACAAAGTCCTTTCCAAAGCGGTCGCCCACCCGCTCGTCAGCTACGACAACGCACAACGATTGCTGGGCTATGAAGCTCAGCGGTCCGTATTGAGAGTGCCTACACGGGCTATCGCCCTGCACCATACCTACGAACATGTGCCTATTGATCCCTATCGGTACGAGTTCTGGCTAGCACTGCTCGATGAATTCCAGGAATGGGGTAGAGCGGTGGCGATTCCTCCAGATGTTGCCCACTTTGTGCAATCATTGCTTGCCACCGGCGGAACTCAGGTCCGACTCCTTGAAACGCAAGGGACCGTGGAAGTGCGAGACGTGTCTATTGGCACTTCACTCAGAAACGATGGCAGAGTGCCAAAAGATGACCAATTCACTGTTGAAGTGGGCCTCAACCTGCCCGGATGTACGGGCGTTTTTGCCAAAACGTTGTTCAATCCGCTGTACTTTGTCTGGGACAAGTGGTACAAGTTCAACGTTCTTGGGCGCAGCGCGGAAAACAGTTTTCAGGGTCAGATCTGTCTGTCGGCGGATATCTGTTGCCACTTCAGTAATCAGGACCAAGTCGATGATTGGGGACGCTACTTCGAAACACTAGAGGGCATACTAAAAAGGGAAGCTGAGCATTTTGTGAATCAACTTAAAGTGGCACCAACGGAACAGCTGTTAGGGGCACGTCATATAGATACCCTCCAAACTCAAAGGGAACTAAGTGGAGCGCTATTGGTTTTGTGCTGCGGGCTCGATAGGGGTGTGAAGGAAGCGCGACTTGGGACGCATAGCATCTGTAGGCTGAGAGTGGAGAAGTCACCGGCAGAGAAAAGTCATGTACGCACAATGGAATTCCACAGGGCGTATGGTAGCAAGGGACAGACTAGTTGGTTGTCAATCGAAGAGGTCGCCAAGCAGGTAGCAGCAGGGACCGACGGTTTGGAAGCCACAGACATAGAGAGTCTAGTGAAACCTACGCACAGGGAGTCAGTGCGGGAGAGAATTCTGGAGTTACATGAAGCAGCTCTGGGAAGTCTGGTCGGTCGCCATCAAGCAAAGGAAATCGTGGAGAAATACCACAGAGCACCGTGGGGGGATAGGAATTGATCCGATGGAATAGGGCTGGTGGGCGGCCTAGATGCCAGATGCAGCGTGAGTAGCTCGGGCTCTATCGAAGATTCTCGCCATGCGGTAGTAGTAGGCATCTCGTTCTGAGCGGGATGCCAGTAGCTTGATCAGAAACAGTATGTGATCCAGAGGGGGTTGGACAGGAATGCTCAAATGGTACAAGGCAATGAACAAGCGCCAGCATACCCTGCTGACAATGTGGCCTGGCTTTACGATACTGGGTGGCCTTTTCTACAAAGACCTGTTGATTCCCAATTCCTTGACCGTGTATGAAGACGGTCTGGCGGATTACTATACTGGCAATCAAGATAGCTTCCTTGCCAGCAAGGCTCTTTCGAACAGGGCCAAGAACGATCCCAAGTTCTGGAAGAAGTACGACAAGAAGGCGTACCCATTGGGGCAACAATACCGTGCGAGGCTTCTAGAGATTGGTCGCGATGCCTTCACCGCAGCACCGAGTCCACAACTGATCGCGGTGTTTGATGAGTTGATGGAAATGCTGAGGTTTCAAGGCGGGACCCTAACGCTTGCCAGGATAGACGCTTTGAGACAAGTCGATGAGTATCTACGCCAGAGACTATCCAGCCCTCAGGAAGTTCAGGAGGCGTATGCCATTCTGCGAACCCCTGTCCGGCCCAGTTGGCCCGAGATCGAGAACACCGAGTTTCAAAGGCTGGTTGTCAAAGTCCAGAAAGAGTCCTTGGCTCCCGAGGCAGTGCAGGAGCTTCTTGAGAACCATAGATACCATTTTGGCTGGCTGACCACAGATCTACATTACGGAGTGCCTCTCAGTGTAGAGGAATTGCAGCAACGACTTGAAGAAGAAACAGTGGATGGATCTCAGGAACGCCTTTTGGAGTTGGAGCAACGGCACAGTCAGTCTTTGCGGAAACAGAGAGAGCTGATCGCGGACCTGGAGACGCCGGAGTATCTCAGATCGCTGATGTATGTGCTGTCTTTCGAGATCTGGCTCAAGACATACAGGCGATACTTTACGACACAGATCGTCTTTTATGGCCTAGAGCTATTCAAAGAGATTGCCAGCAGAGCGCGAATAACACTGGATAGTCTTTGGTGGGCGACCCCTCCGGAGATTAGAGAGTCTCTGCTTCTTGGGAGGCCGTTGAACGACGATGTTCTCCAAGAACGCAAGAGTTTCATGGTCTTGGTCACTGCAAATGGTGGGAACACCATACTGCTGGGCGATGAGGCCAAGAATTGTCTGGCTCAGGAGGTCGAGCCAGAGAGCGTAGAGTACTCCAAGGTTCTACAGGGCATCCCCGCTAGCGCTGGCAAAGCGGATGGCAAGGCCAAAGTCATCATGGATCATTCCAGAGTTGAAGAGATAATAAAACCAGGAGATGTGATCGTAGCTACTCAATCACCTCCCAGCTTTATTCGAGCAATCCGTAGGTGTGCCGCCCTTGTGGTGGAAGAGGGCGCAGTTACGTCACATGCTTCCATCTTGACGCGAGAGTTCAACAAGCCTTGTATCGTTGGTGTTCGGGGAGCAACGACGATCATCAAGACCGGCGATGAGCTTAAGGTCAACGCCAGCGAAGGTGTGGTCGAGATACTGTAGATACTCGCAGCAGCCGTCAGTGACACTGACTCTGCAATGAATCCCAGGAGGAAATCATGATCATAGACAGTCATAACATAAGGGAATATGCGGAAAGGGCAGTGATTCCCAACCTTCCTTTTGAAGCGACCTTTGTCACCGCGGAACCAGTGACCAGGCATACCTATGTCAATAACATCTACAGGATCACCTTAGAGACACGCCATGGGCCGCTAAATGTCTATCTCAGGCAAGCACTCGACCATGTGAAGGCTGAGCCGGAAGCGAAAGTCCCACCGGGGCGTATCTTCTATGAGGAGGAGGTTCTAAGGCGACTGTCCGAGATCTTCGACCAAGAGATCACCCCCGCGGTATTGTGTTCCGATCACGACAACTTTGTACTTGTGCTCTCGGATGTGGGAGAACATGCTACAATGCTAGTCGATGAGCTGTCAGAAGGGCATGTCCATCCAGAAACAGGCAAGGCTATTGGTAATGTTCTTGGAACCATGCACGGTAGAACCTGGGACACAGAGGCTTTTGTACTAGATCCCGGTGGCAACGAGCGCCAACTGCAGAAGCACTTCTACAACCGCCTACAACAGGCCAGGAACATAGACCCAATAGCGACGCAAGGGTTGATTGACGAAAGCACCAGTGCGCCACGGACCTTCGTCGCCGGCGACTTCGCCTCAAAGAACATCCTGATAAGTGGGAAGGCGATTCGCTTCGTTGACTTGGAGCGCTCTTTTGTGGGGGATCCTGCGTTTGATATTGGGTTCCTCTTTGGGCATTACATGGTCGAGATGGGCAATAATACCAAGCTGCGAGAGGATATCAGGAGGCTGGCAGGCTCGATGATGAAGGCGTACTCGGACAGATTGTCCGATCTCGGCATAGATAGCTCGACCGTGGAGCAAATCGAACACAGAGCAGTCAAGTTCGCAGGAGCGACTATACTCTATCGACTGTTCGGAAGAGCAAAGGCTGGCGAAATCGCGACCGAGAGCAGAGTTCGATTGGAAGAATACGGCCTGGATCTGCTGCGGGGAGCCTATGATCGCCTTACGGATGCAATCATTGCGTACTAGTGTCGCGTAAAGGAATGTGCGGCGTGAACACAGCTGGTCAGCTGGTCAAGTGGCTGGGAACGGTAGGCCACCGAGATCTTAATTTGGTCGGAGGTAAGGCAATCCATCTTGGGGAATTGATAGAGATGGGGATACGAGTCCCAGATGGATTCTGCATCACGACTGAGGCTTTTGAGCAGCATGTCGAGCAGCTAGTAAGCGCAGGCGTGATTGCTCCTTTGGATCAGATTCTGATGGGAAGCGAGAGCGAGGTAGCCAAGTATCTAGGGTTGACACGGGCGGCCATAGAGTCAAGACCTATACTTGAGCAGACAACCAGTTCAGTACTTGATGCGTATCGTCAACTCGAACGCACTGGGGCAGAGAGAGTGGCAGTACGCTCTTCTGCCACGGCCGAGGACCTACCGGAGGCATCACTAGCTGGTCAGTTCGTCACCAAGCTGAATGTTTGTGGAGACGAAGCGTTGCTCAATGCAATAAGAGAATGCTGGTCCAGCCTATTCCGCGAGGGAATCCTCACCTACGCTGACGCTTTTGCAGTCGATCCAAGAAGTATCAGAATGGCTGTGATTGTTCAGACTCTAGTGGTTGCAGAAAAGTCAGGAGTGATGTTCACAGCTCATCCGGTTACCGGAGATACTGACAAGGTTCTCATTGAAGCTACTTATGGACTTGGTGTTAGCACGGTGGGGGGACTGGGACATCCTGATAGGTTTGTGATTGACAAAAAAAGTCTGGGAATCCTAAGCAGGCAGGTCAGCTGCAAGGAAAAGATGATAGTTCCATCTCCTACAGGGCATGGCACAAGTGAGTCAACAGTACTAAATCGCATCAAGCTTAAACAGAGTATCAGCGATCGAGAGGTAAACGCCCTGGCTCAGTTGGGCTTGAGAATCGAGAGCCATTTCGGTTCGCCCCAAGATATCGAATGGGCCATTAGGGACAGTGAAATCTTCGCGCTGCAGACGCGAAATATAACTTCACTGTAGAATGCGTTGTCAGCCTGCGTTCTGCAATACCAGCCGAGTGCAATTGAGTTCAGAGACTCACCATAGACGATACTTGCGGGAGGAAAGTGTGTCAGTCAACTTGCGAGACAAGGTGGACCCCCGGCACACAGCACTGATAATAGTGGATGTGCAGAATGACTTCTGCCACAGAGACGGTGCCCTGGCGGGGTTGGGCATGGATACTGGCCCTATAGAAGAAATGGTACCACGGCTAATAGAGTGTCTTCGGCGAACACGTGAGGAGTCTGTGCCGGTCGTTAAGGTATTATATACAAGGAGGCGACCCCAAAGGGAAGGCGAGAGGGATCGGTCTCCGGTTCATCTCGTCTTTCATTGGGGGGGTGGGGTCAGAGTTTCACCTATTTCTGCCGTTCCGTGGTCTAGTGAATGGGGTCAACCTCAGCCCTCCACCGCGCCACCCATGCTGCGTCCACGCGCACCAGCCGCTGCTTGCCCAGGTTCTCCCGCATGATCCAGCGTACGTCCGGATCGTCACTGGGGAACCACTTTTCCATCGCGGCCTGGCCCTCTTCCGGCAGAGCCGCCACGGCCACGCTCCAGCAGTACCCCAACGCCTGCCTCAGCACGCGGAAGTCGTCGTGCTTGCGCTCCTCGGCGCTGGCGCCGCCCACCGAGCGCGTGATCCGGTCGAGCATCTGCAGGGTCCTCTGGGCGTGCTCTCGCGCGCGCAATAACCTCGGTTCGCACAGTGCGGCGGCGGCGCTCCTCTTCTCCAGTGGGTTGCCCTCGCTCCACTTCGCCATCGCTTGCAGCAGCGCGTCCATGTCGGCTTCGCCCAAGCGCTGCAATGCCATGGCCACCCCTTCCCGGATGCGCCAGCGGGGGTCCAAGGCGTACCGGCGCTGAGTTGCCAGGGCCTCGGTCTGTCCTTCGGCCAGCAGCCTGCCCAGGCCGACCACGCCACACAGCGCCAGGAACTCGTGCGGAGAATTGGTGGGGGCCTGGTCGGGGCCGAAGGACAGGAGCCGCCGGAAGAGTGGCTCGTCCCCTTCGTCCGCCACCGCCTGCACCAGTTCGAGGTTGGCCCTCTGGCCCGGCAGGCCGGATTCCTGCAATAGGAAGGAGTCCCAGTCGTCGAGGGTCTTCAGCATCTGCCGGTAGTGCTCTACCTTGTTCACAGAGTCGCTCCTTGCCGGATGGTGGTTGGCACATTATACACCATTTTCGTCGTCCACACCCGGTTTGCCCTTGGACAGGGGACCGATTCTAGTCTTTCGTTCACCATCCATATACCAGCCTCGGCTATACTGTGGGCTGAATCTGTCACAACCTGACCCGCCTCACCGTGCACGTGCCGAGGAGGGCATCGTAGACAACACAGAGCCGACCCCCTGCCAGCACCATTTTGGCGGGCGGTCGGTTTCTTGTACTTGTGTCTGCAGTCGGTGGCAGGTATCGCTTCTGCCGATGTGATGAGGGTCTTACCTTGCTTCATTTGCAAATTGTGATACAATTTCCCCGGAGCAAAGACGCCTCGCAGTCCCCAGGGGTTCGAGGCTTGCCAAGGCATGGGAGGCTCCTCACAGAGCTTGCTTCCGCCAAGGTGTGGCAGGCGATTTATTGAACGTACCACAGTAGGACGGATGAGATGCCCTTCGATGCGATTCTCATTGTCGGTCTCTATATTGCCTGCGAGTTGATTGCTAATATCACTGCTGGCAAACCGGTAGCTCTCCCAGGGGGCATCACCGTACCTGCGGCAGTCTTCATCTATGCCCTCACCTTTACCCTCATTGACCTCGTCAACGACCGGCTCGGGAAGCAGGGGGCGCGGTACGTGGTCTACGCCGCTTTTCTGTCCAACCTGCTGTTGGCAGCCTACACCCAGTTCGCGATGTGGCTCCCGCCTGCACCGTTTTACGGCGAGAAGGGACATGTTTCTGCGTTATACTGCACATCAGGCAAACAAGAATGTCTCGCTGCTGCTCTCATCAAACCTGAGGCAGTGATTGAGATTGTGGAAACTACTATTGGGAATCGTACAAAGCCCGCCCACCGTCAGGGCTTGCTATAAGTCTGTCGAACGGTACGGCGGGTTCTTGGGTATGTAATGGGACCAAAAATTCTGAGTTAAGCCCAACGGCAGTGGGAATCTCCGATGGGAACTATTAGTGTAACGTCAATACTCCTCTTCTTGGCTGTGGTTGTGGCCGCTGTTGTAGCAGGCATCGTGCTCCGTAGCCGCAAGAGGCAGCATGCCCAGCCAGGTAAGCCGAAACAGCCCGACGTCATCGAGACCGTTCCAGTAGAAGAAACGCCGGCCGTTGAACCCGAGGTAGCTGAAGTATTGACCCCCCGTGAACCACCACTGGTTGAAGCTATCGCATTATCCGCTACGGTCGGAGTTGCTCCCGTAGGGGTAGTAGTAACCTTGCCGGTTGCAGAGACCACTGGGCCGGATAGAGAGCAGCAGACCCTCCCCGCCGAGGAAAAATCCGCAGAGGAGAGACTTGCGGTGGAACAAGCACCGGCCGTAGAAATGGTTGCTCCGGTCGAAAAAGGGGCACAACACGAAGTAGAACAGCCCCCCAAAGTAGAGACAAAAACCAGGCAATTGGAACCCATCAAGCATGGCGGGAGACTGCCAGGCAGCCGAAAGGTTGAAACAGAGAAGCCGGAAGTCTCAGAGAAGAAACTCTATGTGCTGAAACCTGAAGTGGTGTGCTGGAAAAAGGCACAGAAGTGGTTCATTGGGATAGAGACACCGGAGGAATACGAGGACTACATTGGACTGACGATCACTCAGAATGGCCTCCCCTTAACTCAAGACCACGAAGGCCGATGGATACTGCTGCAAACCACTGGAACCGTGTGCATAGGCTGGAATGGAATTGAGCGTCCAATAGAGATTGGCTTTGAGAAGCCGTACCTACTTTTTCGGCTAGCTGGGGAGAGCATAAGCCGGGGTCGTCGCATTCGGTACGCAACTGCCGGTTCGTTTCTTGTTGTGGCACCTAAACAGTGGCAGCGTGACGAGCAAATATCAGGTCCTGCCCCGATCTCGCCTGAAAATGTCGCCATAGCAGGCCACCAGGCACACTACTTTCTACTTGATCGGGAGAGCAGCGGTAGAATCGGTTTTCTCCTACCAGAGGGCAAGTCAGAGAGCATCCCGGCCCGTGCCTCGCGGTTTGAACTCATTGGAACTCGATTACCGGACGCAAGTGAAAGCATGGGGCCGCTATTCGGAGAGGCGCCGCCCTGGGTTCGGGCACTGGGTCAAAATGGTTGGAATAGTGCCAAGACTATAGTTGTAGGACAAGAAGGATGGCGAACAGGCTTTACTCCTGAACCAGATCGTAATGAGCAATGTCTTCCGGCTAAACTGTCTGAGAGGCTTGGCGGGTGGTACTTTGTCAGATTCTACGACACCGAAGATAACCTTATCGAAAGTCTGGACTTCCGTTTTGCAAGTGCTGTGAAAGACATCAGGGTTTCACCCCATTCACCACTCCCTGGCATCAACGGACATTCGCCTGTGAGAGTCGGGTTCTTGCATGACACCGGCTGCACCATCGAATTGAGCAATCCACCTGCGGATAGTCTATCTGTCGAACGCGAAGACACGCAAACCACCGTAACGATCCCCCCTGATCCAATCTGGGATGAGACTTGCTGGATGATTTGCACCGAGGGTGGGGTGCGAGTAGAGACCAGGATATTGATAGAACGAGTCTGGTGGGCTATTGGAGACGAAGATGTGGAAGGAGAGTCGGCCGGGTGGACAGATGCGCCGATCAGCATATCGCGCGGGTCGGTTACCGCCACGTCAGAACAGGCTATCCGGTTCCGCTTGCCTCGATGCCGCTGGACTAGCGAAATCTTTGTGGGCTTTGAACGGCGGAAAGCCAGGGCTTACCCTGTGGAGGTTGTCAAACGGGAAGTCTCCGTTCCCTTGCGTCATTTCGAGGGCGCGCAAGAAATCGAAGACCGGGGGCAAGAGCACTTACTGAAGTTGTGGATCAAAGAAGGCACCGGTCAAGATATGTCGGCGGCTGTGGCCGTCATTCCAGCGACTCGGCTCCCTCTCGCTCGACAGTTGCGAGGGGATGTGTGCCGCGTGAGAAAGTACCTCAGGCGTTTGGGGCGTAGAACCCAGGATCCTGGGTTGCGTGAGATGATAGGTGCGGTACGGGCGAGGTGGTCCGCTTCAGTTCTCGAGGCAGATTCCGAGTCTTGTCGGATAGAAACGGCTTGCGTGATCGCATTGACATGGGAAGTCTTCAGGGCAAACGGTGTGAAGCCACTTGGTCGTCACAAACGATGGATTAGAAAACTTGCCGAATTGGCGTTGATCCATCCAGAAACTATGCATGGGGTCCGCGAAAACTACGAAACGTCGAGGCACAGCCACACCGGTATTGTCTCACCAGCAAAGCGGTAACGGGAGGTCGAGATGGATCCAATGGAACTGGCCGAACAGGTTAAGGGAAGATACCAGCGCTACTTGAAGACCACGTTCTACTTCCGTGATCGAGTGCTGCGTGACTCTTTCCAGCAAGCCCTAAGCGACGCGAGCAACTTGAGCAAAGGCCCATACCTCGAAGCCACACCTGTATTCAAACGTGGGCAGATTCCGCGATCGCTATTTGAAGACCTCCTTGGATATGCGCCGCACGATAGTTTTTTAAGAGCAGTGCAAGGTGACAGACCACTCTACCAACATCAAGAGGAGGCGATCCGCCGGATATTTGAGGGGCGCAACGTGGTGGTTGCCACAGGGACCGGTAGCGGTAAGACCGAAGCCTTTTTGTACCCGATTCTACTCCATCTCTACCAGGAGTTTAACCAAGGCACATTAGGGCCAGGTGTTAGGGCGCTCATCCTTTACCCGATGAACGCGCTTGCTAATGACCAGCGAGAGCGGCTCGGTGAGATTTGCAAGCTCCTAGAACAAGGTCCCCAGCGGTTTCAGTTCAAGTTCGGGCAATACACAGGCGGTACGCCGGAAGACGAAAATGATTCTTATCGCAACGCGCGCAGTCATATAGACGGGCGTTATGCGGGAGAATCAGTCCTCAGAAGGGAAATGCGTCAAACGCCCCCGCACATCCTTCTCACAAACTACTCGATGCTGGAGTATCTCTTACTCCGCCCGCGAGACAGCGAACTCTTTGACAATGGGCGTGCTCAGTGGTGGACGTTCCTGGTTTTGGACGAGGCCCATCAGTACCGGGGTTCCAAAGGTACCGAGATGGGGATGCTGCTGAGACGTCTAAAACGTCGGCTGAGAGAGGGCGGGCAATCGGGGGAGTTCCGCTGTATCGCAACCAGCGCCACCATTGCCGGCAGCAAAGAAGACCGCATGGATGTAGCGAAATTTGCGGCGGACTTGTTTAACGAAGAATTTCGCGAAGAAGATGTCATCTTGGGAGAAACCGAACTGCTTCCCGAGGAAGGCCCCAGAACTTTTTCTACAAGCGTCTACTCGATCCTCCACAAGGCCCTGGAAGCGCCCACAGCCGAAGCGCAAGCACAGATTTCCAAACTGGCGACTGATCTTGATGTGCCAGTTCGGGCTGGTGAGGAAATGCCCGAGACGATTGGGCGGCTTCTTCAGCAGGACAGTCGCGCTATTCGGCTGCGGCGTCGGATTACCGGCGCCCCCACCGAAGTTCAGGTTGTCGCCGATGAAGTCTTCACCGACTTACCGGATCAACACCGTGTCCCGGCTCTTTCTGATCTGGTCGAGTTGCTTTTGAAGGCTATAGACCCTGATTCCGGGGCGCGACTCCTTTCCGCACGGTATCACCTCTTTCTCCGCTCTTTGGAAGGGGCTTTTGTTGCTTACTGGCCGGAGAAGAAGGTTTACCTGGACCGCCAGGCATCAACATGCGATGGCGCGGCTTTTGAAGTCGCATTGTGCCGAGAATGTGGTCAGCACTATTTCGTCGGCAAGTTGAAAGATGGAAAACTGCAGGAGGCAATACGTGATCCCGGGCACGATGAATTTGGCGCTGATTTCTTTCGCCCCATTGAGAATGGGGACACCGAGGGCGATGATGACAATGACAGCGAGGCAAAACAAAAACAGTTCTTCCGACTCTGTATCCGATGTGGAGAAATGTGGCCAGCCAAACTTGGTCCTGACAGGGGCAAGTGTGGACACAAGGCTTCAATCACTGTGGAAACTTCCGCCGATGCAAGAGAGGAGCATAGCCATGGCAAAGATCAGATACCGAAATGCAGTGCTTGCGGCTACCGGGCACCTGACCCGGTGCGAGAAGTAGTCCATGGTACTGATGGCCCGCATGCTGTGATTGCAACAACGCTTCACCAAAACCTTCCGGCAGATCGAAAAAAGGTGTTGGCGTTCGCTGACGGTCGTCAGGAGGCAGCCTTCTTTGCGTGGTATCTCCAGAAGTCGTATGAGGACATTCGCAACCGTAATCTGATTTTGCAGGCTACCCGCAAACTCGCCCCGTACACCACGGAAGGTTTGTCCCTGCGCGAACTCGCCACCGGAATGCGTGACCTTTTCAGAGACTTGCGAGTGTTAGAAGCCTCAAAGGGTGATATTGAACTGCGGCGTGAGGCGTGGCTTGCGCTCTATCGCGAGTTTCTTACCGATGAACACAGGATTTCGTTAGATGGCGTTGGCCTGCTCCATTGGTCAATCAAGTGGCCGGATGGGTTTGAGGTTCCAGAATCGCTGCGGCGTCCACCCTGGTTACTCAGCGAGCGCGAGGCACAGGATTTGATGGTGATCCTGTTCGGCTTCATGCGGCGCGAAAGGGCCGTCGAACTTTGTATGGAGGACGCTGTTTCCATTAGCTGGGAAGAACTCGGCCTTCAGGCGCGGCAGGTGGCTGTGGAAATCGTGAAGCCAAGGCGGAAACCTCCTGTGAAATCCATAAATAGTTGGGCTGGCAAGACGACAGCCAGGGCCGGTTTCCTGAAGAGAATTCTGGTCGAGATTGGCATGGGAGAGGACGAGGCCGTAGAATGGGCCGACACGACTTTGCGCGAAATATGGGAGGCCGTGAGGAAGTGGAGTGAGCAGAGTTCTGAGGAACGCCTTCTAATCCGAGTGGGCGATGCACACAGATTGAATCCAGATTGGTGGAGAGCTTTTCCTGTTGGTAAGGACACCCCGATCTTTCAATGCGATACCTGCGGTCGCTTGCAGAGGGTTTCAATCAGGGGGATCTGCCCGAGGCATAAATGTCCTGGCAAACTCGAAGAAGTCCACCCCGCTGATTTAGCAGAGAATCACTATCGGCTTCTTTATGAAGAGAATTTGCCGGCGCGTCTGATAGTGCAAGAACACACGGCCCAAATTGACAAAGAGAGAGCGCGTGAATTCCAAAGAGATTTCAAGCAGAATAAGATTGATGTTCTAAGTTGCTCTACGACATTTGAATTAGGGGTGGACTTGGGGGACTTGGATACGGTCTTTCTTCGTAATGTGCCCCCGGAAGCGTTCAATTATGCACAGCGCGTTGGGCGGGCCGGGCGTCGCAAGGGATTCCCGGGTGTGGCGATCACTTATTGCAGGCGCGCGCCGCACGATCTCTATCATTTCGCTCAACCACAGCAAATGCTCACAGGGATAACCCGGCCTCCTACCCTGAGCCTTCGGAATGAGAAGATTATTCTCCGCCACGTCACAGCGATGGCTCTCTCTCGTTTCTTCCGGGCCTTTCCACTCAGATTTGAAAGCGCAGGGATGTTGCTCAAAGATTTCGATCAGCCAACCGGTGTAGCAGACTTTGGCGAGTTCCTTCGAGTGCATCGAGCGGAATTGGAGGAATCTCTGCGTGTGATCGTTCCCCAAGAAATAACGGGGGTAATAGGACTAGATGATGGGAGATGGATCGTGAGAATTACCGAAACAGACTCACGCTTCTCGCAGGCCGAGGCCGAAGTTTCAAGCGACTACAAACAGGCCAAGGAATTTGAAAGGACATCTGCCCAAGAGGGGACTCACGAAGGATATGATCGAGCCAAATGGGCGAGCGACAGGGCCAATACTATTGCCGGGGAAGACGTTCTCTCTTTCCTTTCTCGGAAGGCCGTGATCCCCAAATACGGCTTTCCAGTGGATGTGGTAGAGTTGGATACTCACCCGATAAGCCGAAGCCGCGAGTCGTCAGAGGTTTCTCTCCAAAGAGACCTCGCGATCGCTGTCGCGGAATTCGCTCCTACGAGTAAGCTGATTGCTAACAAGAAAGAATGGACATCCGCCGGCCTCAAGAGAGTCGCGGGCAAAGAATATCCCCAAAAGTTTTACAAGCGGTGCATTCGGCATAGCTTGTTCAAACAGTGGAAAAAGGGGGAGGCAATACCACCTGGCAGGTGCTGTGATCAAATGATCGAAGGCCAGTATATCGATCCTATATTTGGATTCGTTACGGCCAAAGGAAAGCCGGAGGAACCTAAACGGCGTCCTGCCAAGTCGTTCACGACGAGGCCATACTTTGTAGGCTTTACCGGCGTGGAACCGCTTGAAATGTCATTCGACGTTGTTCAGCTCACAAAGACATCGCCTGGGAAAATGGTTGTGCTTTGCGAAGGCCGACGCGGAGGGGGTTTTTGCATTTGTGAGAAATGTGGAGCAGGCTTTAGGCAACTCACTAAAGAACTCATGAAGAAACACAAAACTCCTCTCGGAGCAGATTGCTTTGGGAAGATTCAAACAGGCATCTCTTTAGGACACGAATTTCCAACCGATGTGCTTCGTGTACAGTTCCTCATGCAACCGTCACCAGTGGAAATGGAACCCATCTGGTTTGCCTATTCACTTGCCTACGCTATTGTTGAAGGGGCTGCCGAGGTTCTGGAAGTTCCCTCATCCGATCTGAACGCAACAGTGGCTTATGGCAGTGATATGTACTTCATTCCCCCAATCATCCTCTATGACAATGTCCCGGGTGGTGCAGGGCTGGTCGCCCGACTAGAGGAAAGGGATGTGCTCAGGAGAACCTTGAAAACTGCTCTTGAGAGGGTCAGCGGAGCTTGTAAATGCGGTGAGGACACGAGTTGCTATGGCTGTTTGAGAAGTTACCGGAATCAATTTGCCCATCAGCACCTGCAACGTGGACCGGTGATGCGCTACTTGGAAACGATGCTCGAACACTGGCAATGACCGGCAACTCCACTCTTCCTGCATCTTGCATCTATGTTTCTGGATCAGACGATGACCCTACTGCTGGATTGGCTCTTGGTGTTCCTCCCCATCCTGTCCGTCCTCGTCCTGATGCTGCGCTTCCGCTGGGACGGGGCGCAGGCCGGGGCGGCCGGATGGCCGGTGGCGCTCGCGGTGGCGGCTCTGCGCTTCGGCGCGAGATGGCAGGTACTGGCCTACGCCCAGGCGAAGAAGACGCGCAGCGCGGCCAGGCGACGGTTCACCCCGGCAGGCTTGCGCCCCTCGGCGAGGAGTGCGTCACGGTACTTCTGGATGTCGAAGGTAGTCACTTCACTGGCGGAACGTCAGTGCCATTTTGTCTAAGCGATAGTACAGAAGTTCGCTCCCGCGCTGTCTTCATTATTGGAAGCAAGGGAAGCAACAAGCGATGGCCCCATCAGCCTATCTGCCCACTTATCTGATCCCTGAACAGCGTGATGCCATCCTCCACACCGGTACCCCCCTCCTCATCATCGCCGGCCCCGGCTCCGGCAAGACCGAAGTCATCGCCTGGCGCGTGGTGCACCTGGTGCAGTCGGGACAGGTTGCCCCGGAAAACCTGCTCGTCACCACCTTCACCAACAAGGCGGCGCTCGAACTCAAGGACCGCATCCAGCACAGGCTCCCAGACGTGCACGTGGAGGCGATGCAGGTGAGCACGCTGCACTCGTTGTGCGCCGACCTCCTGCGGCAGTACCAGTCCCGCAGCCCCTTGCCGCGCGGCTTCCACATCCTCGACGAGCACGGCCAGTTCCTGTTCGTCTACACCCGGCGCAAGGCACTGGGGCTCGACGCCCTGATCAAGGGCTACCCTCACCAGTTCTTCTCTCACGTGTTGCGCCTGTTCAACCTGGCCACCGAGGAACTGGTCGAGCCGCAGCAGTTGGACGAGTGGTGCGAGCGCCGCCGGGTGGAGGCCCAAGCGTACGCCGCCGAAGTGGCCGGCGGCCGGAGCAAGACCAAAGCCCACAAAGCCGCCAGCGAGGTGGAGCGGTGGTGCGAGGAGCAGGTCGTCGTCGAAGCGTACCGCCGGTACGTGGCCCTGCTCCGCGAGCGCGGGCTGGCGGACTTTGCTTTCCTCCAACGTCATGTCTACGACCTGTTGGTTGCCAACCCAGAGATCGTCGCCGAACTGCGCGAGCGCTACCGCGCCGTTCTGGTGGACGAGTACCAGGACACCGACGCGGTCCAGGAGCGCCTGCTCGAGTTGCTGGCCGGTGACGGCGCCGGCCTGACCGTGGTGGGTGACGATGACCAGTCCATCTACCGCTTTCGTGGTGCGACGGTCAGCAACTTGCTCTCTTTTCAGAAACACTATCCCGGCACGCGCACGATCCTGCTCACCGAGAACTTTCGCAGCCGCGAGCCAGTGGTGACCCATTCGCTCGACGTCATCGTCCACAACCCGGCCCGTTTTGAAAAGGAGCTGTTTACCCGCCGCGGCCCTGGCAGCGACGTGCTGCTGGTCTACGAGCGCTCGGTGGGGGAAGAGGCGGCCGCGCTGGCGGACCTCCTGCGCCGGTTGCACAGTGCCGGCAAGATACGGCGTTGGAACGACGTGGTGCTGCTCCTGCGCAGCGTCCGTTCCTACGCTGCCGCCTACGCCGACGCGCTGCGGGCCGCCGGTATCCCGGTAGTCGTCGCCGGTGATGCAACCTTGTTCGAGCGGGACGACGTGCAGCAACTGGCCAACCTGTTCACCTTCCTGGGGGCGACCCAGCCCTGGGGCGACGTCCACGTTCGCCAGCCCATCCTGGGATTGGACGAAGCAACCGTCGCCGCCTTGCAGAATTTCCGCGGCTACTTGCTCGACCTGGATGGCGACAAGAAGTTGCAGGAGAGCGGCGTCATCTCACCCACCGACCGGCGCAAACTGGCTGCGCTATTGGCCCTCAAGCGGCGCGTCCAGGCCAGGGAACACACTTGCCTGCTTACGGATTACGAATTACGAATTACGAATTCCGTCTCCTGGGCGTGTTCAGCCGGCTCGTCGCTGCCTTCGACGAACACGCCGGGACGCGCACCCTCTACCCATTCCTGGACTATCTCAAGTTGCTGCGCGAGGGAGGTGTGGACCCGGCTGTGGTTGAGCCCGAGGATGCCGTACGGGTCATGACGATTCACCAGGCCAAAGGGCTGGAATTCCCGGTGGTCGTGGTCGGCTCGGTGATGCAGGGACGGCTGCCCTCCACCCGGCGGCGTGACCATTACGAGGTGCCCCACGAACTGCGCGCCAGCGGCAAGCCGGAAGTCGAGGACCCGCACCTGGTTGACGAACGCAAGTTGTTCTACGTCGCCGCCACGCGTGCCCGCGAGTTGCTGGTCCTGGGGACGGCCGACGTGGTGAACAAACGTGGCGGCGGCCCCAGCCCGTTTCTGTTCGAGATGTTGGGGCAGGACCTGCGGGCGGCTGCTGACCTCAGCCGGGCGCGCGTGACCGAGATCGAAAGCCATCCTCTCGCCCCAGCCGGCCCACGCGAGCGCGTCAGTTTCACCCAACTGGCCTATTTCCTGCAGTGCCCAGGGCGCTACAGGTTCGCGGTGGTCTATGGGCTGCAAGTGCCTCACCCTGACCCGGTGGACTTTGGAGCCAATGTCCACCGGGCGCTGCTGGACGTTCACGAGCGGGCTCGGGCCGGCCAGGTTCCCTCGCCGGAGGAGGTCGCGGAGATCGTTGCGGCGGCCTGGCTGCCGGCGCCACAGGCCGATCCGGTGCAGGATCGCCAGGCACAGCAGGCCGCCGTCCGGCAACTGCAGCACTATGTCATGCACCATGGTGAATCCCTGTCGCGGGTAGCCCAGGCAGAGACCGGCTTTTCGTTTGGGCTGGAGCGGTACGTGCTGGTGGGCAAGATTGATCTGCTGAGGCACACGGGCGGCGGTTACGAGTTGGTGGATTTCAAGGCGGGCAAGTCGGCGCCCGCGGCCTTGGAACAGGTGGATGCCCAACTCGACTTGTACGCGCTGGGGGCAGAAGCGAGCCTGAAACTGCCCATCGTGCGCCAGAGCGCACACTTCCTGGAGGACGACGAGGTCTACACGCGGGAGTGGTCGCCGGAACAGGCCACGTCAGCCCGGGAGCGACTGGAGGCGCTGTTGGACCAGATCACACGCCGCGAGTTCCCACCGCGGCACGCCTATTGCCCGCGCTGCAATGAGTTCCGGGCCATTTGCCCCTACACGGAGGACGAGCGATGAGAAGGTTCGACGAATTCCTGCGCCAGGAGCTTGCCGTCTACGAGGGCCGTCACGACGATTTGATCTACCTGGCGCCGGACCTGTACCGGCTCCTGACGCGCCTGTTGGACGACCCGCAGTTGCCGCCACGCCTGCGCCCGCTGATCTCCTGCGCCATCGCCTACTTTATCCTGCCGGCCGACGTCATCTCGGAGGAACTGTACGGCCCCTACGGCTACGTGGACGACATCTGGCTGTGTGCCTGCGTGGCCGACGTGGTGCGCCGGGAACTGGGCGACGATGCGATCCTGGTGGAGAATTGGGAAGGGGAAGCGCCGCTGCTCCCGTTGATAGATGAGATATTGGGCCGCGAACAGGACCTGATCGGCGACAATCGGGACAGAATCCTGTGGTACACCGGCTGTGCGCAGGTAATGGAATGAGAGCACACTCGCACCACCACCGGTCTGTGCCGGTGAAGGTTTAGACCTGACAGGTTTCTCAAACCTGTCAGGTCTTCGTCTATAGGCGTCGTTGGAAATCACGATGACTGGCCACCATTTGCGGGAGGAGAGATCGGTGAATGGGATCGGGATGAGAAGAACGTCGTCATTCCGAGCGCAGCGAGGAATCTCAACCTTGCTCAGGCATCGTTCCAGTCCTCGTCGTCGCATGGGTTGTCCCAGAAGCCGAGGCTGCTCTCAGCCGCCGCCAACAAATCGTCAAATGTGTCGGCGGGCTCTGAGATGACGACAACGGTGACGTACTCGCCAGCAGGAATGATGAGTGAGGCGACTCTACCAAACACATGCCACCTCGGCACAAGCGTTGATAAGAGGATCACAGGTCAGAATGGGCGCGCTGAGGCGCAAGGCTGTAGCCGCGACCAGGCGATCGTGCAAGTCGGGTATGACGCTCAGGCGGTCCAGCAAGCGCAAATCTGCTGATGTAATGGGCTCAATGCGGAAAGGGGCCTGCTCGAACAGCGCCAATTCGTTAGCAAAGTCAAAGGGGGCCTTTACCTTGCGAGCCAGACCGTATAGCTCCAGCAGGACAATGGGAGACAGAATCAGCGTTGCTTTCCCGGCAAATGCCCTTTGGAAAATCTCGTCCCCCAACTTGGACAGCCTTGTGGAGTGGACGAGGTACCAGAACAAAGCGTGAGTATCTACAACGTACAGGTCGCTTATGCTGCTACGTTCGTCCATTCCTCCTCCCACCCGTGGCGGATTTCCTGAAGGGCACCATCAATGTCAAAATCGGGCGGAAAGTAAGCCTGCCACCGTCCAGCCAGACTCGTTGTAGAGATGGCCGCCTGGTAAGGAGCGATCACCACCACCACGTCTAGCAGTCCTTGTGGTACATCGGGAGGCAGAGGGATGCGCAATGTCCTATCAGCAGGCGGTTTCATACGCAAAGTCATTGTCGTTACCAACATTACATCGCCTCCTTAACTCTGGGAATATCCGAGTCAGCCAGGCATTGGGAGATACACTTGATAGTATACCATAACGTAGAGAGACAGGCAATAATACTTCATCATCCGCGACTGCTGCAGGATTCCGACCACGACACCATCCTGTGGTTCGACCCCCACAGAGATTTGTAGTGGCGACTTCAGTCGCTCCTCCCCCCGCTGCAGCAGGACCAGTCCGTCTACCTGCGGCCCTTCTTCTACACGTCCAGAATTGTTGATCTCCTCCAAGGCCTGTCGTGCTTGCTCTTTCACCCGAGTCGGGAGTTGCGCATAGGCTTTCCAGAACGGTGCGGTGGCCTGGAACTTCATTGTGCGTCGAGGAACGCGAGCATCTCTTCCATGGTGTCAAAGGTTTGCACACGGCCTTCGGCGATGGCTTCATCGGCCTCTTGCTCTTTGGCTTGCCACTCCGGCGTCGAGAAGTAGGTTTGCTCCACCGCGGTCAGAAGCGCCTCCGACAGGATACGCTGGGTCAGGATCCCGTCTCCGGCTTTGGTCAGAGTATCCAACGCGGCCTGGATGGCAGCCTGCTTTTCAAGAGGTACCTCGACCACCAGTCGTGGGTGGTCGGGGACTGTCACGTCTAGAGCTGCGATTCGCCGAGACATCAAGACACCTCCTGGGATCCCTCACCTCGCGCGAATGGCGAACTGGTGACAGTATAGCATATCTCATGGAAGCGCCAAATCTAAGTGCTACTACGATCTAGTCCTTGATCTGAAAGATCAAGTCGCTGACCCGCTTCTTCTCCGACCCGCTCAATGCCGCCTTCCGGGCGATGGGGTTGGAGTAATGAGAAGATGCAAGACGACAGGGGTTGACCCTGTGGCTGGGATTCGAAACCTGTTGCTGGTCCAAAGACCCTAAAGGTCTCCCAGACCTTTAGGGTCTCTGCCGTCGCACGGGGGCCTATGCCTTGAGTAGCTCGACGAACTCATCACGATGGTCAATCTCGAACCCGGCGTGCTCCAAAGCCCGGACGACCTGCTGAGGCTTCACCGTGGGCAGGCGCGGCATCACGCTGGCTCCAGGGCTACACTGAGACGTCCGATAAACTGCTCTTCCCCAGGTTCAACCGGGATTGGTTCACCGTGCTTGAGCAGGCTGGCGCAATAAGCCCGGATGGCGTCGGCGGCCATTTCGCGGGCTTCTTCCAGGGTTTGCCCTTCCGTATAGCAACCAGGCAGGGCAGGTACAGAGACAAGATACTCGCCTTCGGGCTGGCGCTCGATGATCACGGTAAACTGGTATATGTTCACAGTCTGTCCTTTCAGCACCATACGCATCGGATGTACTCATCCGCGTTGGCTGTCATTGTACCCCAGCCTGGCTCATTGGTCAAACTTACGGTGGCGGGTCCAGGCACAGAGGAACCAGGCTGGGGAAAGCTCGACAACACGGGTTACACTCTGAGGGGGAAGGAGGCCGGCGAGAGGGCGAACTTGGGCTGGATAGCGGTATGGGGGCCGGAAAGCCACGCGGCGGTGCCGGTGAGCCAGGGCTTGTTTGGCACGGGGCTGGGCAGCCAGACCAGCGGGGGCGTTCCGACGAGCGCGTGGAACGGCGACCGCTACCTGGAGATCGCGGTGGGTGGGGAGACGCTGAGTCCGTGCCAGCCGAAATCTACGACAGGCTAACGACGGGTGATTGTTCCGCAGGGGTAATCGAATCTGTCTATGGTGAGGAACTGGCAGCAAGATGGTGGGCACGTTGCTGTATCTCCGCGATCTGGGCCTCGTTCAGCAACAGTTCGCCGCTCTCGACATCCACGTCAACCTCGCCGACGCGGCCCAAGCGCCCCGCAGGCGGCGCGGTCAAGTCCACTGGTACGCGCCAGACAATACGGTCACCGAGCGTCAGCGCGGGGTCATCGGCCAGCAGCAGATTGCCAACGTGGGTCGCCAGGAAGGCATTGACCTTGCGCCGGGCC
>Ga0315284_10003929_pt1 | contig 21105 bp, 25 predicted proteins | sample YL17G09_16_MG_FD_203696 | JGI IMG/M metagenome (GOLD analysis project Ga0315284, IMG submission 203696) | Sediment microbial communities from Yellowstone Lake, YNP, Wyoming, USA - YL17G09_16 | ecosystem: Environmental > Aquatic > Freshwater > Lake > Sediment | place: USA: Wyoming | collected...
TCTGGCCAAATAGATGCTTATCAGGTCTCTTTCCTCGATACTGAGATGCTTGAACTTTCTTGCCACTTTGAGTACCTCCTGCTGACATTATACCCAAAGTGGTGCATTTGCTTATGGAACTGAGGATTTATATTCCCGATCACTTATTTAATATTTATGTTTCTGCCGAATAGAGCGAATAATCTCCACACGAAACCAGAATAAGGCGGTGAGAATATGAAAGTAATATCTGTTTTGTCCGCGATATTACTACTTCTTGGGATCCCCTCAGGTATATGGCCCTATGAATTTTATATTATTCTCAGATGGGTTATTTGCGTTTCAGCAGCTTGGCATGCTTTTGTTCAATACCAAAAACAAGATATTAATTGGACATGGATATTTGGCCTATTAGCATTTGTTTTCAATCCGATTGCCCCCTTACACTGTAGCAAGGCCCTTTGGGTCATACTCGATCTTATTGCTGCGATAGTGTATTTGATCTCCATCAAGGGGTCAAAATAATGAAAAGAATATTATTAATATTATTTATCTTATTTTCTATTATTTCAGTGGTGGAGGCTGAAGTAGTAATGAAAACTATAGATCCTTCTGTTTATTCTCGATTATTAAGGCGACAATTATGGGATTATAAAAATATATTTTATGAAAACGGAAAAGAAGTAGCTACTTGGTCTTATGATAAAGACGACAATATAATTAAAAAAACCGGGAAAGTTCCCGATGGCTTTGTTAGAGGTTACTATAAGAATAATGTTTTACAAATGGAGGGCTTATTTAATAATGGCATGCTTAATGGTCCATTAAAAGCCTGGCGTAATAATGGTGTAATTGAATACGAAGTAACTTATATCAACGACAAATTGAATGGCCATGCAAATGAATATTATGAAAATGGTGTTACCAGCATTAAGGCTAATTATTTAAATGGCGAATATGAGGGATTGGTAATGACATACTACGAGAATGGTTTATTGAAGAGCACAGAACAATACAAGAATGGCATAAAAAACGGGACAACGATTGAGTTTTTTCAAAGCGGCAACATTAAGAACATCTTCGATTATAACGCCGGAATAATCACAAAGAAGTCAATCAAGATATTCGATATTTCAGGAACATACATTAAACGTATCGACATCCCTTTGTTATTATTGGTCGGTTATCTAATTATAGTAATTGCACTTATGTTAGTCCACGTTAGGCCTCTTCTTTCATTTAATGAGTTATATGAGAAGGGAAATATTATAGTATTTGGCTATATTGGCTATTTAGCTTCGCTTGTAATATATTATTATTATCCATATATTCTTGGCAATAATTATATTTCCCCCATAGTCTTCATTTTTGCTTTTGCGTGCACGATTGCGTTTAATAATTGGGATGATAGTAAGGTTGTGCCAATTAAAGTTGTCATGTCACATTTAATGCTCATATTCCTATTTATTGGCGGATGGAGCGTCCCATTTAACGACTTTCAGTTAATATATTTATATGTGTTGTTTGGCAGTCAATTACTTGCAACTGGAATTTCTATTCCGGATACTGTTATTTGGAATTGGCTAATATTGATACCCACCGTAGGACTTAATCTTTTCTTGTCACCGTGCTTAGAAAGCACCTATTTCTATTTGTTGTTTCCTTGGGATAATATATTTATTATATCGAATTGGCTTATTGTTTGTTATTTAGGCGCCACTGCATATTATGCTGTGATGAGGACATTTGAGAAAGGGGGAAGTGGGACAGAAAAGGAAGAAGCAAGGATACGGGCTGAAGAATCCAATGCTACAAAAGAAAGATTAATACAATTAGCCAAAGATTATGGTAAAAAAATTAAGGTATTAGTTGTTGATCGGAATATAGGGCCCGGAGAAAGCTTTAAGGAGATCCTAAAAATTGTTGATGTTGAGGTAATAATTGCTTTTAATTATGCAACAGGGTTAAAGACATTAACTTCCGATTTTGACATGGTTATACTTGATATTGGGCCTGGTTATGATATGGATTTATCAGATGTTTTTAAGACAATAAAGGCAAGATTTCCTTTTATGCCGGTGTTGATTTGTACAGCTTATGCCTCTGAAGAATCCTTTGCTACAGCTATTACACTTGGGGCAATGGAAATCTTAAGAAAACCATTCTTAATGGGTGAAGTTTATAGTCTTGTTGAAAAAGGGGTTAGGCGTCGCCACGCAGCAAATGATTCCTCTGTAAAAGGGTGAGTGGCTTATGAAAAAAGGCTTGCCCCCACCAAGAGAGGCAGAATAGGGAGGGGGAATGAATTTAAAACCAACAGAACAAGATGAGATAAAAAGAGAGTATTTTAAATACCTTCCTGGAACAGACAACATTTTTAAACTGTTTACCAGCATGATTATTGATAGTCAGATTGAAAGTAATCATGTCCCTGCAACACTCAAGCTGGTCCACCTAACCACTAAGCCTGCAAAGTTAAAGTCAATTAGGTATGAATATATTTCAGAGATAACCCGTGTGCTTTCAGAAATTAAGCTAGTCATATCTCTTATTGAAAACAAACCTAGTGATGAACAATTCAAATTACTACAAGTGACCCCGAAAACATTTTATGTTTGCCTCCAAGGAGTTTTCGGTGAATTGGTGCACGCATTAAGGGATAAGCTGTTAAATTTCCTTTATGCATTAAGTTTTAATTTTCTTGATGACTACAATACGGCTTGCCCTTCCAATCCTAAGGTCAAGAAGACGCTAGAATTAGCTTTAGTAAAACAACTTAAAATTGAAGGTGAATTGAATCAATGGGCAGACGACGCAAAGACATTGATAGGAAATGCAATAAGAACAAGAACGGGACACCATCATGGGATATCTGGATTGTCTTATAATGAGGAACTCTCAAAAATAGAATTTGAATGGATTTCCCGTAATCCGCAAATGCAAGATATTCTTAACGAGTATGGTAAAAATCAAATCAAGAAAATGGCTGATGAAGCTTATGAAAAATGGCATTCAGAAACCATCAATAAGCTAACAAAAACAAAAGAAGAAATAGAGAAAAACCTTAATCTAATTGCCGATAAGATCTTATCTTCAACTATTGATATTCCAAAGTCCATGGGGGGCTATATCAGGGAATTTCCGGAATACTTCAAATCAGTTTAATATATTGTCCAGCCCTCATTTGTAGCACCATTTCAGCTCAATCCGGCCCACCGTAAGTTCTATCAGCGGTCTTCGCCCTCCAGAGGCGGGCAAGCGGGGGTGCCTGCCCCGATGGATGCGAAGCATTCTATCGGGGTGGGGGAAGTCCCGCCAAGGCGGGATAAACTCCGACCGCTGAACCCACTGGCTACAGCTTATGCAAATCTTTGTCTTTGCACCCGTGAATAGTGCTTGTCCGCCGTTAGGAGGATTAGGTATAATCAAAGAGAAGGCGTTGCCTTGAGCCGGTCGAAAGGTTGAAGGCGAAGGCGCCGGCCGAGTTTTCATTTCAACTTCTTTTTTTGATTTTTGTAAACCTTAACCATTTTTCCAAAGCTGCGGTCTTTTTTTCTTTTCTCCAAGCTTGTCATAGCATAATATTCAGATTCTTTCTTAAGCTTTAAATAATTCTCATATTTACTTTCGCTTAAATCCCCCGCTTTAACTGCGGCCAGGACTGCGCATCCCGGCTCGCTTTGGTGGGAACAATCAGTAAATTTGCAATCCTTGCCTAGATATTCTATTTCAGCAAAAACACTATTTACTCCCACATCAACATCTGCCAGTCCAACTTCCCTCATCCCCGGATTATCAATGACCATTCCTCCGTTTTTGAGCACAAAAAGCTCCCGGTGAGTGGTAGTATGTTTTCCTTTATTTGTTTGTGCGCTTATCTCTTCTGTTTTCAATAATTCCTGACCCAGCAATTTGTTGATCAGCGAGGATTTTCCAACTCCCGAAGATCCAAGGAAGCAGTATATTTGCCCCTTTTTGATCTCTTGGATCAGGCTGTCGATCCCATTTTCAGTTAATATGCTCGTGGTCAAAAGGGGAACATCTTTTAAACGGTCATTGACCTGTGTGATCTTTTCTTTAAGCTCCTCCGGGGAGATAAGATCTGTTTTATTCAAGACCAGAACAGGCAGGATGTTTCCCGCGCGAATTATTGCCACATAACGTTCAAAACGATTCAAATTAAAATCGCGGTCAACGGCCTGCACAATAAAGACCGTATCAACATTAGCTGCAATTGGCTGAATTGCGTCCTTTCCTGACGCTTTCCTCTCTAAAACGCTTTTCCTGGGAAGTATATCTTTAATAACGGCATTGCCAGACCCAACATCGATAATATTGACCAGATCGCCAACGACCGGATAATCAAGCTGCGACTCTGCCGTGAATATACTTTTGCCGGTGACGGTAGCCCAAAACTCCTCATTTTCGTATCCGACCCTATATTTGCCGCGGTGTTGCGCTATTATTCTGGCAGTTATTAAAGATCCATCTTGTTTCATTATTCTTCAGATTATACCAAAACCTCTTGAAGCTTCACAGGATTCATAATAAGATAGTTGCGCCTGCCCGCCTTTGGCGGGAAACTCGCCTGCCTGCCGGCAGGCAGGTCCAGCAGGGGGAGCTTTCTATTTGATACTAAAAATATGAAAAAGTATATTATCCTTATATCCATAATAATTTTATTTAGTTTTATTACATTTGCAGCAGAGAACTCTGATATCGCATTGAAAATAATTGATACGCTCCCCACATTAAAAACCAGTGAAGAAATCCTGGCATCATTTGAAGCGTTAGGCCAGCTATGGATATATGATAAACAAGAAGAAGTTGAAAGTGGCATGAAATCATTAGCAATCCGTTTCAAGGGGACTCAATATGAGCCAATAGCTTTGTATGTGCTCACAAAAAATGCTTCTTCAGATGCGGATAAAATGAAGTATATAGATCAAGTATTATCAGAAACGCCCAGACATTTTTTGGCCGATGACCTTCTATTCAAAAAATATTCATTACTTATGAAGCCTTATCCGATGGAAGAATATGAGACTGAAGATGGAGGAATGGTCACCGAGTATCCTTCACCTGAATCAACAGGAGATATTTTCGCCATACTCGATTCCCTTGCAAACAATTATAAAGGCTACTATTTCAACGATATCGGCTACGGCTTAATGATCGATGAGCAAAAGCTAAAAGATAATGGCAACGGCTTCCTTTTTTATGTCGCGCCACAAGCATTATGGGAAAAGGCGAAGATCTATTCATCAAGGATGAAAAACTATAAGGAAAGCATAGAAGTGCTGGATCAACTCGAAGAGAATTATCCTGATAACAGGATTTTATATGTGGATGCCGAGACGGGGGTTGATACCGGAATGGGCGTTGGTATATCAGCTCCCGAAGTTAATATACTAAAAGCCAGTATTTATGCTCAGAATTTGAATGATCAAAAAGGAGCTGCCAATTGTTATCTGAAAATATTAACCAAGTATTCCACTTTTTATCGGTATAATGCTAAAGGTTCGAGGGAGTATAGCTTTGTACTTGGAGATGCACTATCAATATTAGATAAGTCACACCAAAAAGAATTACTTGAAAAGGCTATCCAGAAAACAAAAGATGCTGCATTAAGAAAGGAAATGCAAAAGAGTTTGCGTCAATTGAGTAATAAATAATTTTGATTAGTTGGGTATAAAGGAAGCCGGTTTCTATTTAAGGAGGAAAATATAATGGCCGGATGTAAATGCGGGGGAGTGTGCGGGACGCCGTCGACTGAAACATTCAAATGCCCTGTCTGCGGGAAAGACGCGGTGATAGTCACGATACCGCTGGTGGAGAATCTCCTTAAGAACGATAAAAAGAAAGAACTTATCAAGGACGATAAGTATTTCCTGTGCATGAACCCAGATTGCCCCGTATCATATTTCAACAGGAAGGGCAAGCCGGTGTTCAAGGTTGATGATATCAAAGTTCCGATATGGTACAAGAAAGGCGCGGAAAAACTGATCGCCTGCTACTGCAATAACATCACATTCGAACAAGTCCGGGAGCAGGTAAAAGCAGGCAAAAAGATCTGGAAGGAAATAGTAGGGGCTTACAGGAAAAAGCCGATGTGCAACTGCGCGGCGCTAAATCCCATCGGCAACTGCTGCACGCCGGTTTTCTACGATATCGTGAACAAAGAATTAAAGGAAATGGGCAAGGAGCCCGTCAGCCAGGAATTCATCGACAAATACGGCTGCTGCTGAATATTAGGAGGGATGACCATGGAACACAAACTGCCTGAACTGCCATTCGCAAAGGATTCGCTTGCCCCGAACATCTCGTCCGAAACGCTAGAATATCATCACGGGAAACATCACGCCGCCTATGTGGCCAACCTGAACAAGCTCATCAAGGGGACGGAATTCGAGAACATGTCCCTTGAGGATATTATTAAAAAAGCGACGGGCGGGATGTTCAACAACGCCGCCCAGCACTGGAACCACTCGTTCTACTGGAATTCTCTTTCGCCGAAAGGCGGCGGCGAGCCGGAGGGAGAGGTGGCTGCCGCGATCAAGAATAGCTTCGGCTCATACAATGGCTTCATGGAAAAGTTCACCAATTCCGCGACGACGCTGTTCGGCTCAGGATGGGTGTGGCTTATAAAGAACAATGACGGCAGCCTTGCCATCGAGAGCTCCAGTAACGCGGGGACGCCGATAAAGGACGGCAAAAAGGCGCTTATAACGTGCGACGTATGGGAGCACGCGTATTACATCGATTACAGGAACGCGCGCGCCAAATATATTGAGGCTTTCTGGAAGATCGTGAACTGGAAATTCGCGCAGGACAATTATAAATGACCGGTACCGGATAGAGTATCCCTTGAACTGTATTTTTCCCCTTTTCCGTGTTATAATGGCTTATGCGGCTTAATGTAAAGGTATTCCCCAATTCTAAAACAAACAGGCTTGTCCAGGAAGAGGGAAGGTCCAGGGTTTACCTCACGATCCCGATCAAAGACCCGAACCCCAATAAAGCGCTTATCAAGTTCCTTGCCGCGCATTTCTATGTGGAAAAAAGGATGGTCAGCATCATAACGGGCGAGAATCGAAGAGAAAAACTGGTACAGGTATTGAAAGGCTGAGGTCCCGGCATGAAAAAGATAATAACGGTGTTGTTCCTTCTGGCTATAGCATCCACTGTCGCTTTCGGCATGATCGTAAGCAAACCGACCAAATTCGATAAGGACGGCTATTTTACAGAAGTCACTTTTTATCAGGATGGGACCACTGTTATCGCCACGCAGAGCTATGATGCCAAAAGCAAGAAAATGATCACCAAAGGCAGGATACCGGACGGGCCGGTCCAATTCTTGAATGAAAAGGGCATACTTGCCGAACTCTGCAAATACAAGAACAATCATTTGAACGGAGAGTTCACTCAATATTACACTGCTTTCGCGGCCCCCATAAAAATGCGCGCCGGTACATACAAGAACGACAAGTGGGACGGCCTTATTAAGGACTTTGATAAGGATGGGAACCTGGTAACGGAAAGGCAGTTCAAGGACGACATGCTTAACGGACGTATGGTCCGTTACTATCCTAACGGAAAGATCTTCGGGAAGTTCAATTATAAAAATGACAAAGCTGACGGACCTACGCAAATGTTCTATGGCAACGGCAATGTGTGGATATCGAATAATTTCAGGAACGGCAGATCCGAAGGTGACGAGATGGTCTACTGGGAGAACGGGACTCTGGCATGCAAAATATCCTGGAAGGGCGGGAAGAGAAAGAGCGGCGTTTCACCGGATGCCCCCATCGTTATGATCGCCACGAACGAAAGCACAGGCGTTGCCAAGGAATACGAGGTACTGTTCCTCCTGTACGGCCGGCAGAACGTTGACTGGCAGTCCAGCCAGAAATTATTGAAGCACAAGAACAGGGATTTTGATGAGATGGAGATCACGTTAAAGAACGGCAAGACAGAAACGGTATTTTTTGATATCACTTCGTTCTTTGGGAAATTTTGAACTGATCAGGCCTCCCCGGGACCCGGGCTTTCCGGACGAAGCAGTCTTATACCTAGCTTTCTATATAACATTTCAGCCAGTTCGGCGCATACGCCCGGCACCGATGTTTTTTTCAACATAAGATTATCACTGAGCATTTGCAGGGCTTTCCTGTAATTCTCAATTTCACCATAGGGCGGCCTGCCGGCCAGCAGTCCGGCGGCGGTTTCCAGTAAGGAAAGGTCGGTTCCGCTCATGTCGCCGATACGGGATTTTGCGTTCTCATTTGCCCGCACCTCCAGCCACCTGACGATGCACTCCGCGGCGAGCCTGTTCTTCATGTCCAGGTCCTGTATCTGCAGCGCGTCTATCTTGAGCGCCACCTTCAGGATGGTCTTGGTCCGCTCCGGGAGGAACGCGGCACCGCGCGCCCAATCCCTATCGAGCAGCGCCCGCGCGATCTTGACCTTGTTTTCCGGCCTTGTTATGCCGTAGGAGATGAACTGGTCAATGACGTTTATCGACAACCCGCTCCTGATGAGCTCTTCCAATACTTCCACCCTTGATGCCTCAGGCGTTATTGGGAATTTTGCGAAGTTGCTCGCCACTTCCATATGGGCACCGTGCTTGATGCAGAGGAAGGCGAGGTCCTTTGACGCGACGGGATCGGTTATGCCCCAGTCCTCGATGTTTTCCGCGACTTCTGCAGCCGCGCCATTCTGCGCGCAGTTTTTGGCGATCCTTGTCCTGATGTCCACATCGGCAATTTTAAGGTCCTTTATCTTCTTAACTATTTCCTTTGCGCCGCCGGCATGCTCGCTGCATTCCTCCAGCAGGCCGTATATTACGTATTCGTCTGTAATATCGAGACCTTCTATGTTCAAGACCACGAACGCCGGCTCTTTTTTTGAGAACCGAACGGCTATATCGGTCTTTTGCGTTTCATCAAGCTTCTCGTAACCGGGCGCAAAAAGGGACGGCAGGTCTTTGACCGTATCCCAGAATTTATTCGTCTCAGCTTCCTTTACCTGTTCCGGGCTTAGAGCCGGGGCAGCCGGTTCCTGCTTCAGCGAGACTGAGAGATCAACAAGAGAGTAAGCTTTGCCCTGCCTTTCGATCTTTAATTCCGCCTTTTTCAGGATCTTGTTAATGTGTGTTATTTTCGGTACGGGACATACGAGATCGGCCCTGATCGACGCCAGATCCTCCGGTAAAAGTTTATGCAATCTAGCCGTAGCCATGCTCATTGAATTTGTGTCGAGCCTGAGGAGCAATCTTTTGTCCAACAGGGAGGCAAGAGTTATTGGATGGATGTTGAACTTTTCCGCACCGGGCTTCACATAATGTCGTACTCTCACTGTTATTATTTCTCCTTTGTAAAATGGCCTGTAACGGATGATTATCGAAGGAATTGGCGGGAAATTTCAGGCGAATATTTGCATTTTTTCTATAGCGGAGTATCATTTCTTCCGATAAGGCGGTGGGGGAATGAGAAAAAATCTTGTTTATGTCGCTTTAATAGCGCTTCTGCTTTTAACTTCGTCCTGCGCCCGCATCAATGAGCCAACGAACGGGCAGATACGGCTTGAGCTGGACAACGTGATGAGAGATTCCATGGCGCGATATGATTCTCCCGGCATGATACTCGCGGTCTGGGTGCCGGGACGCGGCGAATACGTGAAGGCAATGGGGCGCTCGGACATCAAGACCGGCAGGAAAATGCAGGCCTCCGACCGCTTCCGGATAGGAAGCAATACGAAATCTGTGGTGGCGACGGTAATACTCCAGCTTGTTGACGAAAAAAAGCTAAAGCTTGACGATAAACTTGGCAAGTTTTTCCCAGACTGGCCGAACGCGAACAATATAACGATAAAGATGCTCCTTAATCACACAAGCGGACTGTACAACTATTCCGCCGTGAAAAAGTTCGGAGAGATATTGGAATCTGATCCCAAAAGACCGTTCACGCCCGCCCAGCTCGTCGGCTACGCGGAAAAGGAAAAGCCGTACTTTGAGCCGGGCAAGGGCTTTTATTACTCGAACACCAATACCGTGCTTCTGGGGATGATAATAGAGAATATCACGGGGAACGCTCTAGCGTACGAAATGAAGGCAAGGATATTCGATCCGCTGGGGCTAAGGAACACTTATTTTCCCAAAGGCGCGGAGATCAACGGCAGCCTTGCGCACGGGTACATGTTCGATGACGGCAAAGCCGCTGACTGGACATACGCGAATCCTTCCTGGGGATGGGCGGCCGGCGCGATGATATCCAACATATATGACCTTAAGAAATTGATAACTGCCATCACTGACGGGACATTATTATCGAAAAAGCTTCAGAAGGAGCGCATGTCTTCCTGGGTGGAGCTTGGCAGCGCGGTAAAGGCCGATTTCCCCACGGCAAGGTACGGATACAATGTTTTCACGTTCGGCGGGTTCGTTGGGCACAACGGCGGACTTCCCGGCTATATCAGTTACATGGTAAGGGAGCCCAAGACCGGCATCACCACCGTAATGGTCATGAACTCCCAGCCCAGCGGCGAAGCTTCCCTGGATGTACTGAAAAAGGTCATTCAAATAATCCTGCCCGGGAGAAAAGTCTGATCAAAGTTTAACCAGTCCCAGTATCCCTTGATCCGTCCCATAAAGAACTCCACTAAAAGTGAAATTTCCGCAAAAATATGGCGATATAATTAAGGAGGAAAGAACATGGGACCATTACCATTTATAGCTGCTACCGCGATCCTGGCCACATTTTGGCCGAATGATACGGGAAAAGACCGCGTGCAAAAGCCAACGGCAAGACCTGCCGCGAAACCGAAGCCCGCTCAGCATGTTCAACTTCAGGCGGCAAAACCGATAATCTCGGCTCCAGTCGAGAAGCCTTCTAAATATTCGATCTGTGAAACACCAAGGGCGGCGATGGGTGTATTCAATAACCATGGTTACGGCGAAGTGGATCTATTCGTGAGGCTGAATTGTTCCCCAAGCACTTATGGATCGGCCGAACAGGTCATATTCTCCATTCATATTACCGATGTGTCCGGCCGTGAAGAGGCGCTGCGTGAGATAATGTTCAATAGGCATGGGAATTCTTATGATGAAGGTATGTCCGGACCGGTGGAAGACATCAAGCTGCCTGCGGGCAAGCACCTGGCTGTGATGACGTTCTGCGTGGGTGAGCATAAGGGGACCCACATAACTGACAGCAAAGGGCTTTGCGTTCAATTTGAACACGTTGACTGCGCCAAATCCTCAGTTGAACTGGCAAGCGTGGAATTTACAACGAACAAGTAGCTTTTAACTCAACTTTTATCTTGCTCCTTAACTTCAACAAGAGTATTATTTCTATATGCCCCAAAAGGTACTTATTATCAACGGATCCCCGAAGAAGAACGGCAACACTTCGATCCTCATTTCCGCGTTCAACAAAGGTGCTAAAAGCAAAGGCGCATCCGTTGAAGTCATCAATGCCGCATTCTTCAAGAATAAGGTGAACGGCTGCAATGGCTGCCGTGCGTGCCAGAAGACAAAGGAATTCGCATGTGTAATTGATGATGACGCAAGCAAAGTTATTAAGAAGATGACAAAGGCGGACGTTATAGTATTCGCGACGCCATTATACTTTTACGGCGCAACCGCGCAGCTTAAAGTTATCATCGACCGGATGTTCTCTCTTTATCACTGGGACAATGAGACGGATGAGATGGACGCGGTGCTGGCGGGGAAGGGGATGGTGTTGATCGCGAGCGCCTATGAGGATATCGGGCTTAAGGAGCTCGAGGCGCCGTTCAGATTGACGGCGGATTATACCGGCATAAAATTCAGATCGTTACTGATACCCAACGCGGGTGAATCTGGCGATCTTAAGGGGAATAAGGGCATACTTAAGAAGGCGGAGGAGTTTGGAAGATCGTATAGTGTATTATAGGTTTACAATATGTTTGACATATAGTTTACAATAGTTTACAATACTCCATATGAAAAAGACGCTCAAAGAGATAATCGCTGCAATTATTAAGAGGTCCGGCAGGATCACAAGCGAAGAGCTTGCGCGCGAAGCGGGAGTTTCCCGCCAGGCCGCGCACAAAAATCTCTCCATCCTGGTCAATAAGAACGAACTCTTCCGGATAGGGTCCACCAGGGGAGCTTACTATACTGCCAAAGGCGGCAAGCCCGCGACGAACATGATAATGCTTACCCTGGCCAATAAGAAGCTTGAGGAGCATCTTGTGCTTGAAAAGCTGGAAAGATCGTCAAAACAGCTTAAAGAACTGTCTGAAAATGCCATGAGCATCTTCGGGTATGCTTTCACGGAAATGCTCAATAACGCGATAGAGCATTCTCGCTCAAAAAAGATAACGGTAAAAGTATACGGTGAAGGGGATATGGCGGTCTTTGAGGTGGAGGACAAGGGTGTCGGCGTATACAATAATATCATGAAAAAATTCAGGGTTTCCACCGAGCTTGGTGCTGTTCAGGAGATACTGAAAGGCAAGCGGACAACTGCGGCAAAGGGGCATTCCGGGGAAGGGATATTCTTCACGGAAAAGATCTCCGACCATTTTGAGCTGGATGGCGGCTCAACGGCACTTATAGTGGATAATCCAAAGAACGATATCGCTGTAAAAGGCGCGGAAAAAAGGAAGGGGACAAGGGTAGTTTTTAAGCTTGATAAACATGCAACAAAAAGCCTCAAAGGATTGTTTAACGCTTATACCGACGAGGAAATCAAGTTCACGAAAACTAAAGTTACAGTGAAATTGTACGAAAATGGTGTTGATTATGTTTCGCGTTCACAGGCAAGAAGAGTGATCTACGGCCTGGAGAAATTCTCAACGATAATACTGGATTTTAAGGGGATAAAGGGCATAGGTCAGGGATTCGCCGATGAAATATTCAGGGTCTACTCGAAAGAGCACCCGAAGACCAAGATTATTCCGCAGAACGCTTCAAACGCGGTACTTTTCATGATAAAAAGGGCTGCCGGCGCAGGTTTACAATAGGGTATTATTCCGGTTTACAATTGTTGACGATCGGGAATGATTTGAGATTAGAATTATCCAATCTCTATTCTCTGTTCTCTAATCTCTTTTGTTCTGCGGGGAATCTGGAAACTTGAAGGGCAGGGCGGACATACTTCCGTCTCATATTTCCGCTTGACAACAGCGTTAACATGAGTTAATATTCATTAGTAGGTTATCCAATGTTAACTATGCGATATTGGTTAACATAGTGAACAGGAGGGGATTTTATGCGCAAGAACGATAAAAATGAGGAATATCTCAGCATTCCACAGGCGGCTAAGATGCTGGGAGTAAGCCGGATAGCAGTATATAAAAAGGTCAAAAATGGCCAGATAAAAGCCATCAGGGTAGGGAGGAACTTCGCGATCCCCAGAAGTGTTATTCTGGGAGCGGAAAACGCGCAAATAAGCGAGGCGCGAAAAAGAGAGATCGACAAGGCGGTCCATAAGACGGTGAAGGAATACGGTGAAGTTTTGAAACTATTGGGGAAGGGGTAATGCGGACGATATCTGTCGCGGACATTGAACACCTGGCTTTTCGGCTTGCCCGTGAGATCTTGTCATTTAACGAGCCCATACCCGATTTTCATACGCGCTACCCGAACGCGCTGGAAAGCTGTGTTGCCACTCCTTTTCAAATGTTCGGGAAAAGGTATCTGTATCCTTCTCTGGCGGGCAAGGCGGGCATCTTTTTTTATCTTATGGTGAAGAACCATCCTTTCCAGAACGGGAACAAGAGGATCGCCATGACGTCTTTAATGACATTATTATATCTTAATAAGAAGTGGTTGAAGGTGGATGTGAAGGACTTTTATGAATTCGCCATGTTCGTCGCCCAAAGTTCTCCCAAAAGCAAGGATTGGGTGGTAAAATCAGTTAAATTATTCATTGAAGAACATTTGATCGATTTGTAATTGTTTTTCCTTGCTTGCCCTGAGCGAAGTGGCGAGCTTGTCGAGCCACGAAGTCGAAGGGTCCCTTATCCCTATGCTGAAGGGCAGGGCGGATATACTTAGCTACGAAGCTTTTCTTGCCCTGACAGCTTCCATATGTTTATTTATAAAAGCAATATATGCCGGCTCTTCTGCTATGCCCATCTCTCCAAGTCCATCATAAAACTGCGGTCTCGTTATTAAATCATGCAGATCATATAAAGCGTTCGCCCTCATTCCGGTTTTTTTCCACATCGAAATATCTGGAGCATTGCTTCTTGCCGTCTGCACCCGATGAAGGATCTCTTCATTCGGGATCCCCCTTCCGCCTATCTCTGATAGGATATCGGACGTGCGACAAATCGAATGGACATGGTACCATGCCTCCCTGGCAATAAAGCTTGCTTCCCCCGCCTTATAATCTCCGATCCATTTTCTGGGAAGGACATTCGCCGTTGCGGATACGGCTCTCGCCGTTCCCCTGTAAAGCGACCATGTGGTCTTACTGCTACAGGCGTATATTCCCAACCTTATCGACATGTTTTTTATCATTCCGCGATTAATTTTGAAACCAGCCATCATCGCACTTCCTTTAAGGGATATGAGTAAAACTCTTTTTACTCCCCTCTATATATATTATCGTTAATTCTTATCAATAATTTCATTGGATTTACCCTTTTTATCCTTGCCCCATGTCCGCCGTAGCTTTAGCGAAGGCGGGCTTACCCCTTGCCCCTTGTATCAGAAAAGCGTATCATTTGATCTGTAAATAAAGGGGGCGAATAATAATGGATTATTTCAAGAGTTGTTTCGACCAGATGAATATTTTCGACGGTATAGCTGCGGTCCTATCCCTGGTTCTGCTATCGGGCATTGCAACGCTGATGCTATTCGGCGTGCACGCGGGATTTTCGATCTCGCTGGTGCTTGTCATCATCCTGCTGATGCTGCTGGTATATATGGGGCTTTCTTCGTATCGCCCGGAAGCGGTGAAGAACGTCTATATTTTCGGGATAATGATATGGATAACCGCGTTCATGGTATTCATCAGCCTGTACAGGACGCTTTTTCCGAAGGTGGATCTTTTCGCGTCGCTTTTAGGCAAATCGAATATCTACTATCTGATCCCGGCGATTGCCTGCATCATAACCTTATGGTGGAACCTGAGGCTTTTGGCGACGAAGGAGGGGCAGGGGAAGGGTGATTATGAGGGCGAAGTGAAACTGGTCGAGTTTGTTGAAAGGAACGGTTATTTCATAATCCTCGCGATCACGGCCATATTCCTGTTTTTGGGCACTGACGTGGTCAGGAATATCAGGCGTTTTCATCTTTCGCCATTCTTTTATTTGTGGATGCTGTCGTCCATTGCCATACAGGCCTGCGGGGTTCTCCCTCTTGTCTGGGCGCCGGTGAATGATGCTAAACGGCTTGCATGGATACGCCACTTCAAGACGGTCTGGTATACTATCTCGATATATATTTTCCTGTTCGGCATAATCGCACTTGGGAAAAGTTTAATTCCGCAAGTGATAAATATATTGAAGTAGGGTCAAGGGATATGGGTTATGGGATAAGGGATTTTCTGGGTTTTGTCTTCACCCTTATCGCTTATCCCTTGTCCCTGCCTGCCGGCAGGCAGGCCTTATCCCTTTGCTGAAGGGCAGGGCGGATATACTGAAAAAGGCGGAGGAGTTCGGGAAAAGTATATAAAGATAATTTATTTAATTGTTTTCTTCAATAGCATATTCAGTTTCCTGGTAATTCCATCCAAATCTTTTTCAACCTCACATTCCCATATTGTTATGACACGCCATTTATTCATTTTAAGCATCTTTATTGTCATTTTATCGCGCTGAATATTCGACCTCATTTTCATTCGCCAAAATCTTCTATTTGTTTTGGGGATTACCGAATTACTACAGCCGTGTTGATGCCAGAAACAGCCATGAATAAATATTGCGATTTTATGTTTCGGAAATGCAATGTCAGGATGTCCGTAGGTTTTGTAGTTTAGCCTGTATTTGTATCCCAGTTTAGATAAAGCTTTTCTGATAAGTAATTCAGGTTTTGTATTTTTGGAATGAATCCGGGACATATTCCAGCTGCGTCTTTTACGGGAAATCGTGTCCATATGTTGATTAAAGCTGTTTTAAAAGTTGTCTTGCAACATGTTTTACAGCAGGCACTACTACACAATTGCCGAATTGTCTGTAAGCTTGTGTGTCAGAAACAGGGATTTGAAATGTATCTTTAAAGCCCATAAGCCGGGCACATTCGCGAGGGGTTAAGCGACGCGGATTCTTACCTTTTTGATATATCAATATTTCCGAGCCATCTTTGTAATATCTTGCACTTAAGGTGCGAGTGATTTTGTCTTTTCCGGGTACTACAAGACCATAACCAAATCCATTACCTTTTTTTCTGTGGTTTGCGGCGTAAACTTTAAGATAGTTCCATAGTTTGCCTGAAAGTGTGTATTTTGAAGAGACGTCTTTTTCCATAATTGTTCTAATATCTGTTTTATTGTTCGGGAGTTTAGGGAATTTAAACTCCATATGCGGATAGAGATCCTTGCGGAATGCAATGATAAATAACCTCTCGCGGTGCTGAGGAACAAAATATTGTGCATCAATAACCTCAGTGAAAACATGATATCCCAATCTGTTCAGTGAATTTTCGATTATTTTGTATGTGTTGCCTTTATCATGATTTAAAAGGTTTTTAACATTTTCAAGGAATACAGCTTTTGGTTTAAGGACTTTCAAGATTTTCGTGATTTCAAAGAAAAGATTACCCTGTTCTTTATCTTCAAAGCCGTGTTTTTTACCCAAACTCAATTTTTTTGATATGCCTGCGATTGAGAATGGTTGACAGGGAAATCCTGCTACAAGCACATCATGTTCAGGTATGTCGTTTTTTATGTTAATATTACGGATATCGCCGGCCGGAGTTTCCCCATAATTAATTTTGTAGGTTTTCTGACAATGAGCATCCCATTCAGACGAAAAGACACATTCGCCTCCTAGTTCTTCGAAAGCAGTACGTATCCCGCCGATACCTGCAAAAAGGTCAATAAAAGTAAATCGTGATTTATTTGATGACATGATTTCTTTCCCACCTTTCCATCGCCGGATCGAGATGGTCATTAAAAAACTGTTTAAAACTCAACACATTAACAGCGTCCGGATATTTACTGTTTTTTATTGATTCCGGACAGACAATTGAGATCCTATGATCGTGCATTTCTTTAAGCTGAGCTTCTGACAAGTCCTCATCAATAGTCGCGAGAAAAAACCTGTTACCTCTGGTGCCTTCAGTAACAATTTGTCTCCATCTTTCTCTGAGCGTTCGCTTCGCTGTAAAAATTATACAATCAGGAGCGTCTTTTTTGTAGTGCTCAGCAGAGGGCATCAGAAAGTCAGGCTTCCCGTCAATCTTAACCTGTTCTTCAAAGGGGTATTTGAGTATTTTGAATAGGCCATTATGGATCTTCTCAAATGTTTTTCCGGCTCGGGATTTCCTGGAGTTTGCTAGGGACAGATAGAAATCGTCCAGCACTTTATAATATTTCTTCATTACAGTAGGGAGGTCCTCAAGTCTGGATATTTCTTTTGTATCAATGAGATGTTGTGTCATCGCAATAATCACGTCTTCGCCATATGTCTTTTCGTATTGTTTATATATCTCATACGCGACCTTTTCACTTTCTTCAATTAACTGATCGAAATGTTCTTTTATCTGAGTGGGGGAGAAGTGGTATTTATCTGCGAGTGCCTTTTGGGCCTTCCTGATAATGTCAGCCTGATCTAGGAGCTTTATGCCCTGCTTTTCGGCAAAATCTTTCAAATCATTTATTGACGTCATTGATAATATTATAGCAGAATGAAAAATGAAAACCAGGCACGTCTAAGCAAAATCCCTCCTGCCGCAAGGGACACGTAAGAACAAAGTAAAAAACAGAATCTATCTATCATTAGTAATTTTAATAACTTGGATTACTTTTCCGTTAACAAAATATTCAATAGGATCATCTTTATGAATAAAAATAGGGGGATACTCTTGTGTTGATTCCGACTTTAACATTACTCCGTCATTTTTACTGTCATAAACGAATTTCTTAATATTTGCGAGGCCATCAATCACTGATAAAACGTAATCATTGTTGTTTGGGGTTTTGTCCGCGTGGTCAATAATCACATAATCGCCATTTTCTATGGTAAGTTTTGCATCGCCAACGGACGCTTTGTTCATCGAATCTCCGACAGCCTGAATGGCAAAAATATCTTTTGTTTTGTCGAGAAATCTTTCTGACACTTTGAGATATCCTTGCAGGTTTTCTTCTGCAAGCATAGTTGCGGGTCCGCAATTTGCACAACCTAAAATTGGGATAGATAAGATATTTGTCTTGGCGTCAGTGCCAGCAGTTACTTTTTTCACTTTGCCACTAGAATAATCAGCTGTTATCAGTCCCTTTTTCTCCAGCTGTGCCAGGTGATGCTTGATTCGTTGGGGATGAATTTTCTCTCCCAACAACTCCCCAATTTCTCGTAGCTTTAATTTGCTCAGATTTCGGTTGTGGGCTAGCTGTAGGAGCCTTTTTTGAAGGTCATGCATACTAATACAGCTTAGCATAGGGGTATATTTTTGTCAAGTAATATTTTCAAGAAAATTAAAATCCCCTTGACGGGCTTGAAAATGAAGCGTAATATCGCTCTGTTAGTGTGGGGAAGTTGGTCTCTGGAGTGATGACCGAATTATAGAGTTTTTGTCCTCGGCGGTTGCCCCGTGACAGCTTTATGTATTCTATGACCCTTCATGTGCTTGCTTCTCCAGGAATGAGGTCGACATTCTTAGAATATTTCTTTTTAGAAGGGAGTGAAAAAAACCATGGCGTTTTCAGAAGATGTAGTAAAGGAAGCCTGGAAGAGATCCGGCGGCCGTTGTGAGTGCAAACGTGAGCAACATGGACATACTGGCAGATGTTACAAGGAATTAAAATTGGAAAGCCGGGGAAAAGAAAGCGAATATGGATGGGAAGCCCATCATATTGCTGCTGGTGGGCCTGACACAGTTAGTAACTGTGAGATATTGTGTCAAAAGTGTCACAAGGCAACAGTTTCATATGGTGGATAATTGAAAGAAAGGAGCCAAGATGAGCTCCAAAGTGTGAAATGGGGGGCAGCAAAACATGTTGCCCCCTACATAAAACAGAGGAGGACGTAAAATGGTTAGTAAACATGATAAAATTGCACAAAGGTTAGCTGATAAGTATGATGTTGAATACAATGAAGGGAAGGGGCCTGATATAAAAACACCGAATAAAGTGATAGAAGTGGCTACGCCCGATTCTGATATGCAAGATTCAAAAAGGCAATTACAGGGTTTTACTAAACCGCGCTATCTGGCTGTCCCGTCTGATAAAATCGGAGTTGCTAAAGAAAAAGTTGAAGGAACCGGCATAGGTGTTATGGGGCCAACAGGTAAAATTCATAAAAAGGCACATTAATAGTACTAAATAGTTCAATGAACGAAAGGATCAGAAATATTTCGTGCAAGGAGCAGTGTAAATGTTAGATAAAAATGTTACCTGTTGTAGATGCATGACGATGGGATTAACTATTTGCATTTGCGGATTGATCTACATGGAGGCTCGTTTAGGAGAAGAAAAAATCCCATTCCATATTCATCCAAATCATTATGTTGCGAATTTTATTCCCACGGACACTACCAGTATTGTTGCTTCTGGAACTTCGTTAAGCGCTGATTTTGCCCATGATAATCCTGCAGTGCATTAATTTCAATCCCGCCCGCCATGAAGTGAAGCGCAAGCCCTGAATGAATGCTTTGCATCTCTTCAGGGCAAGCGCATACTTCATGGCCCGCTTGCCCTGAGCCCGCCGAAGGGCCGCAAGGGAGTTATTGTTGACTATTCTACTAAATGTGTATAAAATGGGCCCTGCAGAGGCCCATTGTTTACATAAATAGTGGAAAATCAAGGGGGTGCTTTAATGGATAAAACAATAGGAAAAACGAGTGCAAAACTATTAAACAGCTTATATAATAAAAATCTCACTATTTTTGGCATTGAAGATGCGATCAAAATATTAGGGTATAGTTATAGCTCAGCTGCCAGATTATTACGGAAGATGGTTAAAAGAAACTTATTAGTTAGGATCAAATCAGGCAGATATTTTATAGTCCCTCAGGAAATAAGTGGTCAATATATTGGGAATTGGTATGTAGCCGCAAAAGCTATCGTCAATTCGAAAGAGTATTATATTTCGCACTATAGTGCAATGGATATCCACGACATGCTTACTCAACCATTAAATAAAGTGTATATATCATCTCCTAAGCGGCAAGCTTCTCCCAGGATATTCAGGGAACGATTTAAATATGTTTACATAAAAAACTCAAAAATATGGGGAGTTGAAGACTATTGGGTGACCAACCAGGATAAAGTGAGGGTTAGCAATATTGAAAGGACTATCATAGATTGTCTTTGGCAGCCAAAGTATGCCGGCGGGATCACCGAAATTGCCAAGGGGATATGGATCATTAGAGGTAAGATCGATTTTCAAAAATTGGCCGATTATTGTCTTAAATTCAACAAATATGTTGTAAATAAAAGAGTAGGATTTATCCTCGAGACACTGGAGCTTGGCAGTAATATTATTCCCATTCTTCGAAAGAACATTAACAGAAGGTATGACATCCTTGATCCGTCGATGCCAAAAACCGAAACATTCAAAAACAATTGGAGTCTAATGGCCAATATATCTCCCGAAGAAATAAAGAACATAATAAGGACTTAAGTATGATCCCAAGACGGAACATTCAAACAATCTCATTAAGGGCATCTCCAATTCAAGAAAAAACAGTTGAGCAAGATTATATTATATCTTGGATATTAGCCGGGCTCACTTATACAAAAAACAATGACTGGTTGTCATTTAAGGGGGGCACGGCGCTAAAAAAGATCTATATTTCTAATTATAGATTTTCAGAAGATCTCGATTTTACTTTACTCAATAAGCAAATTAAGGGAAGGCTACATTCCACCGGCAAATGCACCACTCAAGGTTTCGTACGGTGTTGCATAATTTAAGCACTTTCTTGGTCGATTGTTAAGTATTCTTTCAACTCTTTTAACGTCAGAGTAACTT
>Ga0315284_10003930_pt1 | contig 21099 bp, 21 predicted proteins | sample YL17G09_16_MG_FD_203696 | JGI IMG/M metagenome (GOLD analysis project Ga0315284, IMG submission 203696) | Sediment microbial communities from Yellowstone Lake, YNP, Wyoming, USA - YL17G09_16 | ecosystem: Environmental > Aquatic > Freshwater > Lake > Sediment | place: USA: Wyoming | collected...
ATCATATGTATACCTTAGAGATTCACTATTTAGATTAATATATTCTCCATGATAATTAGGTTTCCTCTTATTTATTACATAAGAAGAAAAGATCATTTTATAATTTTCATCAAATTCTTCAGCATAATCATTGTATGAATCTTGAGTCATATTCAAAGCTATTGCAGAATTTGGATAAAAATTTTTATGATAAGAATAATAAAATATTGATGAGATTAGCTCAACTAATAAAAAAAGTATAATTACAATAAATATCACTTTCAAAAGGTAATCTACTATAAGCAATTTCTTTTTAAGTTTTTTAAAAAATTCTTCAAATCTATTTAATTCTGGTTGTTCTTCTTGCATCTTAATTAGTTATTTTATCAGATTTTTTAAGTTTATTAATCATTCGCATATTTTTCACTATCCCAACTATCTTTCAAGTTTTCATTTCTGGCTATCAAAAAATTACCTATAACTAAATAGTCTATTTCTGTACCCATCATACACTTATAAGCATCATAAGGGGTGCATACTATAGGTTCACCTCTGATATTAAAAGAAGTATTTATTAGGATTGGTATTCCTGAAATATTTCCAAATTCTTTAATCAAGCCATAATATAAGGGGTTTTGAGTTTTTTTAATTGTTTGTAACCGTCCAGAACCGTCAACATGGGTTACAGCAGGTATTTTTTGATGCCACTCTTTTTTTATTGGATACACCATCAGCATAAAATCTGTCGGTGCAGGGATTGGTTTGTCACATTCAAAATACTTTAATGCATCATCCTCACAAACAACAGGAGCAAATGGCCTGAATTTTTCCCTATGTTTAACTTTTAAATTTAATATCTCTTGCATTTTTAGATTACAGGGGTTTGATAAAATACTTCTAGCCCCAAGTGCCCTTGGTCCCCATTCCATTTTTCCCTGGAACCATCCAATAACATTATTTTTATAAATTAATTCTGCAGTTTTCCTAATCAATTCTTCTTTAGTTTTGAATTCATAGTTTTTTATTCTATTTGTAAATAAAAAGTTTTTTATTTCATCTCTTGTAAATTCTGGTCCAAGATAAGCATCATTTAGCTGAAATGCTCTTTTTTTAGTTAATAGTGTATTGTATATATATAATGCTACGCCCACGCTTGTACCTCCATCTCCTGGATCTGGTTGAATCCAAATCTTGTTAAAAGGAGTATTTTTTAATATTTTACCATTGCACACACTATTTAATGCTACACCTCCTCCTAAAACTATATTCTCACATTTAGTTACCTTATAAATATAATTCAACATTTTCAGAATTATCTCCTCGGTTATCATCTGCAATGCGGCGGCTATATCTTTATGCCTTTGAGTTATTTGCGATTCTGGTTTTCTTATAGGCCCATTAAAGAAAATACATAGTTTTTTTGAAGGCATTTTATTTTTATATCCATAGGAAAAATATTTCATATTCATAAAATAACTTCCATCTTCTTTTATATCAATAACTTCTTTTAATTTTAAATAATAAGGATTTTCTTTCTTATCCATATTTCCATATGAAGAAAGTCCCATAACTTTATATTCTGAATTATTTACACTAAAACCTAAATAGGCAGTGATAGTTGAATATAACAATCCTAATGAATGTGGAAATTGAATTTCCTTAAATAAAGATATATTATTATTTTCTCCTATTCCATAAGCAGTAGTGGTCCACTCTCCTACACCGTCAATTGTAAGTATTGCAGATTTTTTAAATGGGCTTACTAAAAAAGAACCTGCTGCATGGGCTAAATGGTGCTCGATAAATAAAACATCTTTTTCATATTTTAATCTCTTTTTAATAAATTTAATTATTTTTAGTTTTTCATTAAACCAAGATGGAAGTGAAGAAAGGAAAACTCTGTAACTCCAAGGGAACATTTGTAAATGCTGGTATAGTACCCTTTCAAATTTAAGGAAGGGTTTTTCATAAAAGCCTATATAATCTATATCCTTAATAGTTATGTTCTGGCTTTTTAAACAATATTCTATTGCATTACTTGGAAAAGAAATATCGTGTTTTTTTCTTGTAAATCTCTCTTCTTGAGCAGCCGCTACAATTTTTCCATCTTTTAATAATGCTGCTGATGAATCATGGTAAAAGCAACTGATTCCTAAAATGTACATTTTATTTTTTTAACCTCCCAAAGGTAATCCAATAACCTCCTTCTCTTTGTGTTTTCCATATCCAAGTTAATTGTTTATAAAATCTAATCGGCAAGTAGGGGTAAATTTCCTCGCAATTATTCCATACCCCTGCAATTTCTAAATCTTCTTGATTAAATAGTTTTGAAGAGGGAACTGTTTGGATATATTCCACCCCATTATTTTTAAACCACCTTAAAACTTCTCCAATAGTATGAGAAGTTTCGTAAGGGTGATTATACTGGTCATTCCACCAACCCCTCTTCCTTTCTTTATCTTTTATATCTCCAATTTGAATTCTTATAAAATAATCTTTAATTCCTTGATTGTTTTTAAATAAGGTTTTTGCTAATAATCTCCTCATCTTGAGGGGTAACCTCCCAAATTTATTATATAAACCAACAGTAATATAACCTCCAGGTTTAACTAACTTTAAAATATTCTTAAATGATTGATAAGCATCGCCAGTATGGTGTAAAACACCTAAACATAAAACATAATCAAATTTCCCGAGGCTTTCTATTTGTTTTTCATCTAATATATCAATTTTCTTTAAATGTAAAGAGTCTAATTTTAATTTATTTTTTAATTTTTGTGCTTTTTCAAGAGAAGATTCTGAAAAATCTATTCCATAAACTTTTTTTCTTCTCAAAGATAAAAAAGCAGATAGCTGTCCTGTTCCTGTTCCGACATCAATCACTGAAGCATCATAAGGAATACTCCTATCTAAAATCTTAGCAAATGAAGACATAGCTAAATTTAAATCTTTTTTAGAATTAAACCTACTTAATTCATAATCTGGAAAAGAAGTTTTGTTATAAAAACTTTGAACTTCATTACCTATTGTATTTTTCATTTTATTTAAAACTGCTTATAATAATCCAAAATTGGTTTTTTACCTAAATTTAAATCAACCCAATATGAATTTTTATTGCCTTTTTTAAGGTTTATAAATTTCTTTCTAAATAATTTTGCAAAAATAGATGTCAAACCAACACCTATAATATATACAATTGTCAAAAGCATAAAATTAACTATTGCGGAAATTGTCTCTCCAAACTCTTTTTGGCCTTCTTTAAATCCTTTAAAAAAATCTTTAAGCCCCATTTTGAAGTATATATCTTATAGTAAGTCCGATTATGATAATTAAAGCGCTTAAAAAAGTGAAATGTATTAAATTCCAGTTATTTGGAATTTTATTAAAAAGGTTTAATATAAAATAAAGTAAAAAAGTAAATATTAAAAATGAAACAAAATAACCTATTCTTTTACCTTCTTTTTTATATTTATCTGAATATTTAAATTGCATAATCCTTTATGAGGTTCTCTGTTTTTAAACATTATTGAATTATTTTGAATGCTATAAATCTTTAAAAAGGAGTGAATCATTCAAAAAGTTATGAAATTGGATTATTCCATAAAAAAGTTGGAGAAAAAGGCTTATGAAATACGAAAAAAAACTCTAGAAATGTGCATTAAAGCAAAAACAGGTCATGTTACTTCTTCATTTTCATGTGTAGATATTTTAGTTGGTTTATATTATGGAGGTATTTTAAAACATAACCCGAAAAACCCTGAATTGAATGACAGAGATAGATTTATATTAAGCAAAGGGCAGGCAAGCCCTGTTTTTTATAATGTTTTAGCAGATAGAGGGTATTTCCCAAAAAAATGGTTAGATAGTTTTTGCGAACCAAATGGGCATTTTGGAGTCCATTTACAGTGCGATATTCCAGGGGCAGAGATTACTGCAGGCTCTTTAGGACATGGATTGGGAATTGGATGTGGGATAGCTAGTGCTGCAAAAATGAATAGGAGGGATTACCTTACAATTGTTATGTTAGGAGATGCTGAACTTTATGAAGGTTCTAATTGGGAATATGCAATGTATGCAGGACATAATAGATTAAATAATCTAATTGGAATTGTTGACAGAAATTGGTTGGGAGTTACTGATTTTACAGAAAGAGGACTTCAATTAAACCCTATTAATAAAAAATTTGAAGCTTTTGGATGGAATACTAAAACAATTGATGGGCATAATTTTGAACAAATAAAAAAAGCCTTTGAAGGTGTTAGAGAATTTAAACAAGATAGTCCTTTAATGATTATTGCAGAAACTATAAAAGGAAAAGGCATTCCATTTATGGAAAATGTTCCACTATGGCATGGTCTTGCTCCAACTAAAAAAGAAGACATAGAAAGAGCCAGAAAAGAACTTGCGGAATCTTATAGTTATTTATTTCAAGGAGATGCTAAAAATGGATACTAAAACTTCAATGAGAGATGCTATAATTGACGAATTATATCACCTTTCAGAACAAGATAAAGATATTGTAATTGTAAGCGCAGATATGGGTGCTCCGGCACTTGATAGGTATCGAAGGGATAGAAATGCTCAATATATAAATGTAGGAATTGCAGAGCAAAGTATGATTAATATTGCAGCAGGTCTTGCAAAGGAAGGAAAAAGACCATTTACTTTTTGCATTGCACCTTTTGCTACTTCACGCGTTCATGAATTTATAAAAATAAATGCGGGAGTTATGAAACTGCCTTTTAATATTCTTGCAGTAGGAGCAGGATTTAGTTATGAAGATTCTGGACCAACACACCATACTACAGAAGATATTGCAATATTAAGCCCAATCCCCCATCTTGAGATTTATAGTCCATCTGATAGTATTGCAGCCACAGCACTTGTAAAACAAGCGTGTTACTCTAATTCTCCAACTTATCATAGATTAGATAGACAAGTTCAACCACAAATATATTCTGGAAAAAATAAATTTGAAAGAGGATTTGAAAAGATTGACTCAGATGATTCAAATAAAAAATATGATGTAGCAATTATAGCTACAGGAAATATAGTTCATAATGCTATTAAAGCTAAAAGAATACTCGCTTCTAAAAAAATAGATATATCGGTTATTGACATTTATCGAATAAAACCTTTTCCAAAAGAACTTTCAAAAACACTTTCACAATTTAAGTATATTGTTTCCTTGGAAGAACATTTGCTCAGAGGAGGATTAGGTAGCATACTTGCAGAAATAATTTGTGATGAAAAAATCCCAGTTAGACTAAAAAGATTAGGAATTGATAATGAATATCCTTATGCATATGGGAGAGAAAGTATTCAGCATAGATTTGGATTGGATTCAAAATTTATTTCTAAAACTATAGAATATCTGTTAAAAGAATGACAAAAATTTATAATTTTATAAATAATTTATAGATTTACCCATGAATTCTACAACGTATAGATAGAGTCGTGTTTTTAATTTTAATAAGGAGTGACAAAAAAATATATTAATTTAAAAATTGTGATAAATGTTTAAAATCAGGGAAATATTTAAAAACTAATAAAAGCAAGGTTATTTATGGAAATCCCTCCATCTGAGATAATTGATAGAATGAGTATTGTTCAGTTGAAAGTTGAAAGAATAGGCAATGAAGAATCAAAAACAGAATTAGAAATTTTAAAAAAAGAAATTGAGCACTTTAAAAAAAATGGTTTAATAATTGAAGATGAGTGGTTGGAAGAGCTTTATGGGATAAATAAAAAAGAATGGGATTTATTAGGAGCGATGAATGAAGAAAGAGAAAGGGGTAAAAATCTAGCAAAAATAGGAGAATTATATTTACAGACCGAAAAAGTAAATAAACAAAGAGCTGAAGCTAAAAATAAAATAGTAGAAAAAACAGGTATTGGTTTCAAAGAAATAAAGAAAAATCATCCTTCTGCTTAGATTATTGATCATTCTAATTGATATAAATATTTATTAATCAAAAAAGTTAGGTAGATAGATGAAAATAACCTTAATATCCACTTTAATTGCTCCCTCAGACCAGGGTCTTAGGACTATCTCAAGTGTCTTAAAAAAAGAGGGACATAATGTCAATATAGTCTTTATGGTTTTAAATAAGGATTATTCAAAATTATACAGCAAAAAAGAATTGAGTCAATTAAGAGAGATTTGTAGAAACTCTGAATTAATTGGAGTTAGTGCATTCACATCTACTGCACCAAGGGCTATACAGATAATAGAATTCTTGGAACTAATCTTTCCAGAAAAGAATATTATCTTGGGGGGAGTTCATGCTACACTTTTTCCTGAAGATTGTATAAAACACTCAAAAATTGTTTGTATAGGTGAGGGAGAGGAAGCAATTATTGATTTAGTTAATACAATTGAGGCCAAAAAATCTATTGATAAGATAAAAAATTTATGGATAAGAAAACGTGATAGAATAATTAAAAATCCTATTAGGCCATTAATTGAAAACTTGGATAAGTTACCTTTTTTAGATTTTGAATTAAATGATCATTTTATACTTGATGGGGGCACGATTAGGAAATTCCAGGAAAAGGACTTAAAAAAAGAATTATCATTCCTAACGGGCAGGGGATGTCCATATGGATGTGATTATTGTAGCAACAATCTTTTTAATCAGATTTATAAAGGAAAATGCAAAACGATTTTAAGGTGGCACTCCCCTAAATATATAATTGACTGTGCATTATACTTAAAAAATAAATTCCCTCAAAGTTTTAAATTCTTTGATATAAGAGATGATTCTTTTTTTCTAAGACCAATAAATCAAATAAAAGAATTTTGCAAAGATTATAAAATCAAGGTGGGAATTAATTTTAAATGTATAGCAGATCCACGAACAGTAACTGAAGAAAAGGTTAAATTATTAGTAGAGGCCGGTTGTACAGATATAAGTATGGGTATAGAAGGATGTGAAAGAGTAAATAAGGAAATTTACCATAGAAATATGACTGATGAACAGGTAATTAATGCAGCAAATATCCTTAATAAATATAAAGATAAAATGTCAGTATCATATGAGATAATCACTTCGAATCCTTATGAAACCCCTGAAGATATAATAAATCTTATAAGACTAATACAAAAGATACCTAAACCATATAGGCCTGCAGTAAATAATCTTGTTTTCTTTCCAAATACAGTATTGTACAAAAGAGCTGTTGAAGATGGCATAATAAAGAGTTATAAAGATACTGGATCAAATTTAGATTATAATGATCGAGCAAAACATATTCTCTTAAAAAAGAAAAATATTTATTTAAATTTAATTGTAAATTTAATGAGAGGCGTTGCAATAGAAAATAAAATTGGAATAATACCCGATTCTATGCTCAATTATTTACTCGAAGAAAAAAGAATAAAAAGGAATTTAAACAATCCAGGATTAGCAATAACTCTAACTAGAGGGTTAATTATATATGACTTTATAAAATATAAAATTTTTAAAAAACTATATAGCAAAGCTCCTTTATTTATTAAAAACATTTATATTAAAATAAAATATGGCGGGAAAATATACTACACTGAACAAAGGATTGATAGTTAAAATGAGAAAAGTAAATTTTGGTTGTGGAGAAGAATATAAAGAAGGTTGGATTAACCTGGATTACAGAGATAACATAAAGAAAGATATAAAACATGATTTAAATAAGTTCCCATATCCATTTAAAAATAATGAGATTGATGTTGCTTATATAAAGAATACAATTGCTTTTTTGGAAGATCCTATAAAGGTAATTAAAGAACTTGCAAGAGTAACAAAAAAGGGAGGCCAGATTATAATATCAACACCCCATGCAATTTCTTATTCGTATCTATCTGGGCTAGGTCATACTCATCATTTTACTGAAAATACTTTTAGGGATTATACTATGAAAGAGTATGAAATAGAAAATATCCTCAAGTTTGAGGGTTATAAGTTTACTTATACAAATAAATGGAAAAAATTTATACCTTTAAAAAAATACTTAAAAATATTCTTAAGAGGGTTATATGATGATATAGAATTTAAGTTTAGTGTAATAAAATGAAAGAACTTGATAAATATAGAATAAGAAGAAATTTTAATCCTTGGCCAAATTATTTATTTGATAAACTAACTGGGTTGTTTATCAAACATGAAACTAATTCTATCATAGAAAATCCAGGCAAAATACTATTTGTAAGAAATGATCATATAGGGGATATGGTTTATTCTACACAAGTATTTAGAGAAACTAAAAAAATATTTCCTAAAACAAAAATAAGTGTAATTGCCACAAGAGGGAATAGAACTATAATAGAAAAAGATAAAAATGTTGATAAAATAATTGAAATTGATTTATTCTGGAGAAGGGGGATTAAGGGCTTTTTAGATTATTTTAAAGTTTTAAAGGAACTAAAAAAAGAAAGATATGATATGGGCATTGATTTAAGAGCAAGTAAACTAAATATCTTTTTCTTTTTATTTATGCCGCGCATAAAAAATCGCATTGCATATTATAATGTAACTGGAGGAAAAGCATTTCTAACACATCCAGTATTTTATGAAAAACAGGTAAATGTGGTATATGAATATTTAAATTTGATAAATAAAGCACTTAATGTAAATAGAACAAATTACATGCCAGAAATCTCCACAAGCAAAGAAGATGAACAAGAGGTAAATGAATTACTGGTTAAAAATAAAAAACAAAAATATTTTGTAATTAGCCCGGGAGCAACAGTAAATTCAAAAAAATGGCCTGAAGAAAACTTTAGTGAGTTGGTTAATAGACTGCATAAAAAATATCCTAAGCATAAAATAGTGATGTCTGGAGCAAATAGTGATAAAGAATTGTTAGAAAGACTGTGTAATAACAAAAAGTATTGCATACCATTAGTTAATTTTAATCTAAGAAAAATGGCTGTTGTATTAAGGGGTGCAGATGCAATTGTTGCAAATAATGGTGCTGCAACAGACATTGGATGGGTTTCTGGAGGCAAATTAGTTTATCTTGCGGGTCCTGTAAATTTAATTACAGATAAACCATTAAAGAATACTATAACTCTACACCATGAACTGCCTTGCTATCCCTGCAATTGGTCAAAACCATGTAAAAAACCGCATGGGCAGTGGTGCATGGAGCTAATAACTGTTGATGAGGTTATGAATGCAGTTGATAAGTTTATGAAAAAATAAATGGATACTGAAGTGATTTTAATAATACCTAAAAATGTTCTATTGTATTATTAGTAGTTAAAAGATTTTTATGTTTGATACAACTTAACAAATGAATCTTCTCATGTTAAAACAAGGGAAAAGTATGACAGGATTAAAGAAAAGTAAAGAAAAGTATGTTGAGATTTAATGTTCATAACATCATATAAAAGCTTTTAAACTAATTTAAACCAACAAAAACATGGCAACAATAATGGTTCCAGTCATGGCTGCTTTTGAAAGAGATTTATTGACTAATTTAAAATTGTTAGAAGAAATAGTCAAACCAGCAGGGCATGAAATTGGATTAGGGGTTATTGGAAAACCAAGCCACTTTCTCGAGCAAGAACAAAGAGCAAAAATGATTGGGAACTTAAATAAATATGCTAAAGGTTTAAAAATTGCTTCACATCAATGGTCTGGAAATGTTATTTATGACCCATCTCCAGGAAATCTTGCATTTTCTGATTTAAGAACAGAGAGAGGAAGGAAAGTAATTAATTGTGGAGTTGATTTTGCAGTAGAAGCAATTAATACAGGCATTGTTCCAGAAAACCAAGAGGTTTATGTTCATACTCATGGTGGAGATATTTATTTTGGCAAAAGAATGCCTGAAAATGAATTGCAATATGATAGGGCATTAATAAGGCAAAATTTAGTTGATGCATCAAATAGAAATCCAAGAGTTATAATCGGTTTGGAAAATCTTCCTCATTTTCCGAATAGCGATGATCCTGAACTAATTAATTTTCCTGAAAAAATTGGAAGGAGTGTTTTTGAGTGTTTAGGTGATTATAAAGAAGCAGTAGAAGGAACAAAACTAAAACTTACATTTGATACTGCTCATTATGGATATGAATTTCCTATAGGAGATAAAATAGATTTGGTTTCTGCTATTGATATTTTTGGAGAGCATTTAAGACATGTACATATTAGTGATGCGAAAGGATATTGGGCTCCGTATGTTTCTATAGCTGGAGATGGACTTGTTCCAGGACAAGGAAAAATTGGAGAAGAAGAATTTATAAGATTTTTTAGACATCTAAGAAACAATTATGATCTTTCAAAAGTAAGCATAGAAGCAGAGGTTCAAGATGCAGATTATCAAAATCCCAAAAATAGAAGAGAGACATTAAAAAGAATTGTTAAGTGGCTTTGATAATTCCAATCATTTTTAACCTTTATGAAACAAAATTCTGGAAAGATATTCTATATATAAATCTTTATATACCTCTTAAAATCATTAAAAATATGGAAGAAAAAGAGATAGTTAGTATAAAAAAATGCAGAGTTTGTGGCTCAACAGACCTTGAAAGATTGTTTTCTTTAGGAAATATGTACATTTCAACATTTGTAGAAAAAAAAGGAGGTAATATAGGAAAAGCACCGTTAAGTTTAATCTGGTGCAATAATTGTTCACTTGTTCAATTAGAACATACAGCTCCGCAAGAACTAATGTATTCAAAACATTACTGGTATCGTTCTGGATTAAATAAAGTTATAATTAATGATTTAAAAGAGATAGCAGAAACAGCCAGCAGTTTAGTTGGTTTAAAATCAGGAGATGTTGTCTTAGATATTGGAGCAAATGATGGCACATTGCTGGGTTTTTATCCTAAAGAGGTAATAAAAATTGGTTGCGAGCCTGCAACAAATTTAATTGATGAAATGAAAAAAAACTGCGATATTGCAATAACTGATTTCTGGGATTATGAAAAAAATAAAAATTTATTTGAAGCAAAAAAGGCGAGAATAATCACTGCAATTGGCATGTTCTATGATATGGACGACCCTAATTTATTTATTAGAGATGCAGTCAAAGCATTAGACAAAGACGGCATATTTATTGCGCAGCTAATGACTGCTAAGCAAATGCTTGAAAAAAATGATGTTGGAAACATATGCCATGAACATATTGAATATTATTCATATGAATCATTAAAATATCTTTTTGAAAAAAACGGGCTGGAAATATTCAGGGTAGAAGAAAATTCTATTAATGGTGGGAGTTATAGATTATTCGCGAGGCATTATAAAACTGGAAGTATTAGTTATACAGAAAAAATTGGCAAAGTAGATTATTTTAATTTTGCAAGAAGAGTTGAAAAAAATAAACAAGATTGTATTAAAACTGTTAGAGAACTTGTAAATAATGGAAAAAAAGTTTATGGCTATGCTGCTTCAACAAAAGGCAATACAATATTGCAATATTATGGACTTAATGATAAAGACATTTTAGGAATTGCTGAAATAAGTGAGGAAAAATTGGGCAAATACGCTGTTGGAAGTGATATTCCAATTATAAGGGAAGATGAAGCAAAAAGAAATGCTGATTATTTTTTAGTTCTGCCTTATGCATTCAAAGATTCATTTATTAAACGAGAAAAAGAATGGCTAAAAAAAGGAGGAAAATTTATTTTTTGCACTCCACAAGTTGAAATATATGGAATAGAAAATGAAAAGAAAAAAGCCTTAATTCTTGGTATTACTGGGCAAGATGGTAGTTATTTAGCAGAATTTTTGCTTGAAAGAGGTTATGAAGTTCATGGAATGTATAGAAGGTCTGCAACTGGGAATACAAAAAATATTGCCCATATAATGGATAAAATAACTTTGCATAAAGGAGATTTAGCAGATGCAACTTCAATTTATAGAATAATATCTGAAGTCAAACCTCAAGAAATTTATAATGAAGCAGACCAAGACCATGTTGGATGGAGTTATGATATTCCAGGATATTCATTCGATATTACAGGGGCGGCAGTTGGAAGAATTTTAGAAACCATTAAACAAATTGACCCAACAATAAAATATTTCCAGCCATTAAGCTCTACAATGTTTGGCGATGCAAAAGAAAATCCGCAAACAGAAAATACTTTATTCATACCCCAAAGCCCATATGCATGTGCAAAAACACTTGCATATTATTTAGTAAAATATTATCGGGAAGTTTATGGAGTATCTGCTTATAGTGCAATTTTTTACAATCATGATTCTCCTAGGAGGTCTGAAGAATATTTACTGCACAAAATATGCGGCTCTGCTGTAAGAATATCAAAAGGAGTGCAAAAAGAGCTTTCAGTGGGATGTTTAGATTTGCCTATTGATATTGGTTATGCAAAAGAATATATGGAAACTGCATGGAAAATTATGCAATTGGATAAGCCAGATGATTTTATTATTTCAACAGGAGAGACACATACTATAAAAGAATACATAGATGAAGCATTTTTTCAATTAGGGATTGAATCTGAAGGAAGAATAAAAATAGACCTGCAATTTGCAAGACCTGGAAAGCAAGTTGAACTTATGGGGGATATAAGCAAGGCAAAAAAAGTTTTTGGATTTGAGCCCAAGGTAAAATTCAAAGAGCTAATTAATATTTTAATAAAAAGCAAATTAAATGAATTTGAAAAAAATTAAATAAAAAATAAACAAGGAGCAATTAAAAATGAAAAAAAGAATTCCTGATAAAATTTATTCACAGATTTTAGATAATACAGTGATTTCTGCTGTTGATGCAATTATCTGCCATAATGGCAAAGTACTATTAGGACTTAGAAATCAGGAGCCTTGCAAAGGGCAGTGGTGGATTCCTGGCGGAAGACAGGAAAAAGGAGAAACTGGAGAAGAAGCAATAGTAAGAAAAGTTCGCGAAGAAATTGGTTTAGATATTAAGGTTGAAAAACTTGTTGGAGTTTATGATGCAATATTTGATAAAACTGCGTTTCCTAAGGTAACAACAGGGGTTCATTATATTGTAAGAGTTTATCTTGTAACTCCTATCAATCCAAATCAAGAAATAAAACTTGATAATACTCAAAATAAATACAGATGGATTGATAAAATTGAAGAACAATTAGATGAAGAATATATTAAAAAAGTATTGAAAGATTCGGGAGTTTTTGAAAAATCAAAATGATAAAAAAAGCATTAATAACTGGGATAACTGGGCAAGATGGAAGTTATTTAGCCGAATTATTAATAGAAAAAGGTTATGAAGTTCATGGAATTGTCAGAAGGTCTAGTGTTCTTAATAGAGAGAGAATTGACCATTTAATTGATATAGATAAAAGTGCGGGTTATACTGGAAGCGATAAAGGAAAATTAGTGCTGCATTATGGAGATTTGACAGATTCTTCTTCTATTGAAAAAATATTAAAATTAGTAATGCCAGATGAAATTTATAATTTGGGTGCACAAAGCCATGTAAGAATTAGTTTTGATATACCTGAAAATACAGGAAATATTGTTGCATTAGGAACTCTAAGATTATTAGAAGCAATTAAAAATATCTGTCCTAAAGTTAAATTTTATCAGGCCTCTTCTTCTGAAATGTTTGGGAAAGTATTAGAAACTCCCCAGACAGAAAAAACCCCTTTAAATCCAAGAAGTCCTTATGCCTGTGCTAAAGTTTATGCACATCAGATGACAAAGAACTATAGAGAAGCATATGGAATATTTGCCTGTGCGGGCATATTATTCAATCATGAGAGCGAAAGGAGAGGAGAGTCATTTGTTACTAGAAAAATTACAAAATCTTTAGCAAGAATAAAAGCAGGGCTTCAAGACGAATTATACCTTGGAAATTTAGATGCTGAAAGAGATTGGGGATATGTAAAAGATTATGTAAAGGCTATGTGGCTGATATTACAACAAAATGAACCAGATGATTATGTTATAGGAACTGGAGAAAAACATTCTGTAAGAGAATTTTTAGAAGAGGCAGCCAGAGTAATTGGCTTAAATATAAAATCTAATGGTAAAAAAGGAATTGAAGAAGAATATATTGATGAAAATGGTAAAACAATAATTAAAATTCATCCTGCATATTTCAGACCAACAGAAGTTGATATGCTATTAGCAGATCCAACGAAGGCAAAACTATTATTGGGTTGGGAGCCAGAAATAAAATTTAAAGAATTAGTAAAAATAATGTGTGAGCATGATTTAAAATTAGCTGAAAAAGAATATTATTTAAAGAATAAAGCGCAAGTTGTTGATGACATAATTAAAATATTAAAAGATCAGAATAATAAATTTATTTAAGATTAATGTATAAAATGGATTATAAATACCCAGTAGCAAAACCTTCTCTAAAAGGAAGAGAACTTGAATATCTGACTAAGTCAATCAAGGGGGGATGGATTTCTTCTCAAGGGCCTTTTGTAAAAGAATTTGAAAAAGAATTTGCAAAATTCAATGAATATAAATATGGCATTGCATGTTCATCAGGCACTGCTGCACTAACTATTGCTCTACGGGCGCTGGGAATAGGACAAGGAGATGAGGTAATTGTTCCTGAATTTACAATGATTGCAAGTGCATGGGCAGTAACATATACAGGAGCAACACCTGTTTTTGTTGATTGTAAAGATAACCTTAATATTAATGCTGATTTAATTGAAGAAAAAATAACTCCTAGAACAAAGGCAATTATGCCTGTCCACATTTATGGCAGGCAGTGTGATATGAATAAGATTATGAATATTGCTTATAATTATAATCTTAGAGTTGTAGAAGATTCAGCAGAGGCACATGGAATAAAACCATTGGGAGATATTGCCTGTTTTTCTCTTTTTGCAAATAAGATAATTTCCTCTGGTGAAGGAGGAATATGTGTTACAAATGATGAAAGATTAGCAAAACAGATGGAGCATCTTAGGTCAATGGCTTTCACGCCTACACACGATTTTTTGCATAAAAAAATAGCTTATAATTTCAGAATGACTAATTTACAAGCAGCAGTTGCATTAGCACAGCTGGAAAGAATTGAAGAAATATTAGAAAAAAGAAGAAAAATTGAAAAAATATATGATGAAAAATTAAAAAACATCAAAGGAATAACTTTACTTCCAAAAAGAAATGTATTATGGATGTATGATATTTTAGCAGAAAATACAAAAGAATTAATGAAATATCTTGAAGAAAATGGAATTGAAACAAGGCAGTTCTTTAAGGCAATGAGCCAGCAGCCAATGTATTATAATGAAAATTGGAAAAACCTCAAGGCAACAAAATATGGTTATAGTGGTTTATACTTGCCAACATATACAGATTTAAGCGAAGAAGAACAAGGAGAAATTGCAAATAAGATTAAGGAGTTTTATGAAAGGAAGGTTAATTAATGGTTTTATTGTTTTTTGATAAATATAGAATATTATATTTCTTTACAAAAGTAAATCCAGGTTCTTTTAAAGGTTCATTAACTCCAATTCCCAAATTAATACTTTCATAATCCGTATTATCATTTGGGTTTTTACTTATGCCTCCTTCAATCCATATTATTCTTCTTTCAGGAATTACTGGTTTTGATTCTAATCTTTTACTAAAGAATATTGATTCATTTCTAAAGAACATTTCATAATCCTGGATGCTTACAATCTCTTTAACATTATTGCCCCAATAATCTGAAGCTAAAACGGCATAATAATCTGCAGTATTCCCAACAAGAAATGTAGTGTTGGGATATTCGCGAGTAATATTTTCCAAGTCCTTGGTGATTAAATCATCAGCATTATAACTGTAAATTTTCCATTTATTGATATTATTTAAAAAAGAATTAAACTCGGGAGAATTAGTTGAATATTTAATTTGTACCAGGTAAGGGGTTATAACTAATATTGTTATTATTAAAAAAACAGCAATCTGTTTCTTAAATTGCTTTTCATTAATAGTCTCTGATAAAATAAGGATAATTATTGGGTAGATTATTAACAGATACCTTATTTGGGGATTTATAATCATAAATATCAATGAGAGAGTTAAAAAAATTAATGTTCTCTTATATTTGGCAAAGTTTTCTTTAGTGAATAAGACAAAACTAAAAAATGGAATCATAATCAAAAAAGAAAAATAATCAAAAAAAGAATGGTTCAGATAAACAACTCCTTGATATATACTCCCATAAACAGAAACTATAACATTACTTAAAAAAGTCTTTACCATGCTATAAAGAAAAAAACCATATAATTTCTGTTCAAAAATAAAAAGTGGCAAAAAGCCGATTAATACTGCTAGAAGAAAGAGAAAAAGATGATTTACTTTTTTGTTATAAAAAAAACAAATAATAAGAAAAAAGACAAAATAAATTACAGAATTCCATATTGAGGCTGAAAGTCCTAATAGAACACCAGAATATAAAATATACTGATATTTATTTGTTTTATCAAATTTATTAATAAAGAAAAAACCCCATAAAAATAATAGACTTGCTAATTGTATAGAATTTATCCAAGGACCCATATACCATATAATTGGAGAGATAGAAATAAGCAATAAAGCTTTTTTATTTTTTCTGCTAATATAATAAACACTGATTATTATTAAAATTAAGGAGATAAGTGAAGCAATTTTTAACCCTATAAGACTACTAAATAAATAAATAAAAGGAGCATTGATAAATCCATATAACATACTATGTGAGGCTCTTATATCTGAAGGATATTTGCCTGCAAAATATTTTGCAGAAGCAATATATTCATGAATATCTGTGCTGCCATAATATTGGGTTACAAAAGTAATTATAATTAAGAGGGCAATTAAAAAATAAACAATTTTAATGTTTTTATCCATAGTATAAACTAATTATCTTGGTATATAAAGTTTATTTCTCCAGTATGATTATCCTATTTACCCCAGTTATATTCCAGAATATTTTCTCTTCAAAAAAGATTAATATGGGCAATAATTTATTATAAAGATTAAAAGAACCCTGGTGAGTTGTTCTTAATTTAAAGAGATTTCCATTAACAAATCGTGCAGGAATTGCAAATAAATTGAACCAAAATTGAGATTTTATTTTAAATCCTGCTTCTTTTGCTTTTAATTCTATTTCATTTTTTCTATATCTTCTATAATGGCCTTCTGCAATATCCATTGAGGAAAATAAAAACTTATGAGCTGGAACAATTATTACTAGATTGCCTTTAGATTTTAATGCCGTTTTCATAAGATTTAACGCAAGAACATCATCTTCTACGTGTTCCAAAACATGAACACATAATATAGAATCAAATTTATTTTTTATTTTTGAAAAATATTTTTTATTTGTAATATCCAAATAACCAATTTTAACTCTTTTTTTACTTTTAAATTGAGTTTTTAAATAATCTAAATATTCTTTTTTTATCTCAGTGAGATATATTTTGCCATTAAACTCTTTTATTATTTTTTCTGAAATAGTGCCAATCCCGCTTCCTACTTCCAAAATATCCCCTTTTAGGAAAGGTTTAATCTTTGAGTATTGCCAATTAATAAAATTTTTCTGCCTTTTATAATTGTACAATTCAAAATCAAGATCATTGTTATTTAATGCTATTTTAATATCATCAGCCATAAATAACTAGCTGTAGATATTTTTAAATAGTTTTCTGTGACTATATTATAGATATTTTTATAAATCATTAAAAAAGTTTAGTTATACTGAAAATGAAAGTTTTACTAATGAATCCGCCTATGAGAGAAGAAGAATTGTTCAGTAAAAGTGCGAAAGAAACTGCAAGCAGGATTCCTCCATTGGGCTTGGCTTATCTGGCAGCATATCTTGAAAAAAAGGGGCATAAAGTTAGAATATGGGATGGGTTTGTTGAAAAAAACAACCCCTATGAAATAAAAGAGATGGTTAAGGATTATGATATAATTGGAATACATGTGCTTACAAGTTTTGCTTTGAGGGCTTATAATTTCGCAAAATTTCTTAAACAAATATTCCCAAATAAACCAATTGTATTGGGGGGGTGCCATGTCTCTGCTTTGCCTCTTGAAGCGATAAGTTATAGTTTCATTGATTATGTAGTTGTTGGTGAAGGAGAGATTACTCTTGCAGAATTATGTAAAAGTTTGGAAAATAAAAAACCCAAGTTAAATAAAATTCTTGGATTATATTATAAGAATGGTGAGCAGATTCAATTTAATGGATTAAGGCATGTAATAAAAAATTTAGACATTCTTCCTTTTCCAGCAAGACATCTTTTTAACTGGAAACTTTATAAAACAAGTGAAGCAAGAAAAAGTTCTACTAAACCAGATATGGCAATTTTAACAAGTAGAGGATGCCCTTATAACTGCAGTTATTGCAGCAAAGATGTAACTGGAAGGATGGTAAGAAATTTTAGTATACCTTATGTGATTAATGAGATTAAGTATCTTATAGAAAATTATGGAATAGAAGAACTTTCTATATGGGATGAAACATTTACCCTGCAAAAAGAAAGGATAATTGAATTCTGCCATGCACTTAAAAGAGAAAATATAAACATTAGCTGGACTTGTTCAAGCAGAGTAGATAGAATAGATGAAGAATTACTGAAAATTATGAAAAAGCATGGATGTAATTTTATTGCATATGGTATTGAATCGGGCAATGATGAAATCTTATCTAAAATGGGAAAAAATACAACAAAGGAAACTGTAAGGAAGGCAATCAAAGCAACTAACAAAGCAGGTATCCCTATTAGAGGTTATTTTATGATAGGATTATGGGGCGATAATAAAAAAACGATTATGGATACAATTAATTTTGCCAAAGAACTTGATTTAGATATTGCCACATTTACTATGATGGTTCCTTTGCCAAATACTCTTGATTATAAAAGAGCTTGTGAACAAAGCAACTTTACTAAAGAATATTGGAAATATAGGATGTTCCCAGAATTTAATTTTTTGGAAAATCCAATTTATGTGCCCGAGGGTATGACTAAACAAGAACTAATAAAACTTCATAAAAAAGCATATTACTCTTTTTATGTTAGGCCAAAATTTGTGATTAAACAATTAACTAAAACACATTCTATTAAAGATATAAAAAGATTAATAGCTGGAGCAAAAACTATTTTAAAGATATAAGGAAATATTTTTAATAAAAGAATACTACCCTAAAAATAAACTAAAAGAAGAATAAATGAAAATCAAGGATTTTCAAATCCTCATTTGAGGAATCAAATTTCAGAAAATGAAAATCAAGGATTTTCAGATTTAAATTTAAGAATAAATTCAAATAAATGAGAATATCAATAATTATCCCATGTTATAATGAAGAAAAAAGAATAGCTGGAACATTAGAAAAAATTAAAGAGTTTATTAAAAAAAGAAAAGAGAAATTTGAAATTATCGTTGTTGATGATGGAAGCAAGGATAAAACTGTGGAAGCTGTAAGAAATTTTGATTTAAAAACTAAAATAATAGAAAATGAGAAAAATCTTGGAAAGGGGGCTTCAATAAGAAACGGCATGAAATTTAGCAAAGGAGATATTTCTTTATTTATGGATGCGGACTCGTCTACAGAAATATCTGAACTTGGTAAATTTTTACCTTATTTTAAAGAGTATGATATTGTAATTGGCTCCAGAGCATTGGCTCAAAGTGAAGTTATTGTCCCCCAAGGAATTATTAGAAGGAATATGGGCTTTTTAGCCCATAAATTAATTGATTTTGTGCTTAGGACTAATATAAAAGATACTACTTGTGGATTTAAGGCATTTAATAAAAAATCGGGTGATATCCTTTTTGCAAAACAACTTAATAATGGGTGGGGATTTGATTATGAAATCATTTTCTTAGCAGATAAGTTCGGGTTTAAACTCAAACAAGTTCCTGTAATTTGGAAAAATGATAGTTCAAGTAAAGTTACAGTTAAAGGATATCTTAAATCATTAAGTGAATTGTTCATGATTAGACTAAATAACCTAAAAGGCAGATATAATTAAATATATCTATCTTTAGGATGGCTATTATAATTTATAATATTATAAATTTGAGAGCCCATGTGACTTAACTTAAAATGATTGGGAATAATATAAATAAAATCTAAAAATTCATGAAATAAAATACCTATTAAAACATAAATCAAAAATTTCCTATAAAACGAAAAATAAATTAATATTATTAAAACAACCAGTAATTCAACTCCATGAAAAATGCATACAATTGATTTAGATTTCTTTTTTTCTTCAATTGAAAGTTTTTGAAACCTTTTATCTCCATCAACAAACCATTTATATGCCCTTATTAAACTCCAGTCTTTTTTTGTAACTGCATAAAATAAATAATGGTCTATATCAATTAAAACTGATGAGGCAAAAATAATTATAAAACCTAACCAGCCTATTAAAGGGAATAATAGAAATAAAATTAGTGAAAAAAGAAAACCAAGGATTATGTGTGATTTTGGAAACATTTTTTAGTATTATAGATAAGAAAAAAGCATTTTAAAACCTAACTGTTTTGTGAAATCAAAAAAATAATTTACTTCTGCTAATTATTTGCTTTATTCATATTTGCAAATTATGCTATTCTCTACCTTGTTTTTACATGAGTTAATGCATTTGTTATTTGCTAATTTTACCATTCTTTGCCTTGATTTTACATGAGTTGATTCGTTTGGTTAGTTTGATTAAAACTTTAAAATAAATTTGAATAAAGTAGGAATTGATTAACTAATCCAGCTTATAATCCCTTTCTGAACTAAAAAAATAGCAACAAAAAAAACAACAAACCCTGGAAGAGGATATATTACTGAAAGATAAATAACTAATCCAGAAATAATGTCAAGCGAGCTTATCCAATTGCCTAAAGAAAGAAACATAACCCCTTTAATAATAAGATAGAATACTGCTAAAAACATAATTTGTTTTGGGATTATATCAGTCATATGAGTAATCCATAAAAGAATTGCTGCTAAAATATCTAAAGAGCCAAGGATTTTTAATATCATTTTATTTGCTTTTTAATTTGAAATATTATTTATAATGTTAGTTTATTAATGAAATATTTATTTAATTGATTTATTTATTTAATTGATTTATTTATTTAATTGACTTTATTTAATTGACTTTATTTAATTGACTTTATTTAATTGACTTTATTTAATTGACTTTATTTAATTGACTTTATTTAATTGACTTTATTTAATTGACTTTAT
>Ga0315284_10003932_pt1 | contig 21093 bp, 38 predicted proteins | sample YL17G09_16_MG_FD_203696 | JGI IMG/M metagenome (GOLD analysis project Ga0315284, IMG submission 203696) | Sediment microbial communities from Yellowstone Lake, YNP, Wyoming, USA - YL17G09_16 | ecosystem: Environmental > Aquatic > Freshwater > Lake > Sediment | place: USA: Wyoming | collected...
GGAGGAAGAGACGGTTGTAAAATTACTGGGAATGTCAAAACGAGGTCATCCTTCCTGCTGGCTCACACCACAGGATAAATCCTAAAAATTGCATGTACGTATCTTTGTTTGGGTCTATCTCCATCCTAATAAATTGGCCTGTTATATTGACATAGATCCTTTTGAAATGACTGTCGTTGAAGGCCGGACCATCTAGGGTTAGTTGCCTAGAGACCGTTACATTGTTCGTATTATCCGTATAAAAATTCAACGTGACAGCGATCGGATTTGCCGGATTGACCGAAACAACCTTATAATAAATATCGATATAGGCAAACTGTATCTTCTGGCCTAAAGCAAGGATTGGATTCCATCGGGTTGTTACCATGTCTAGGATAATAGAAACGCCTGTCACATAACTTGCTAAGATGTTAGTCAGAGCGGGAACAGCCGAATTGAACGTAGCGGTCCAGCTTCCTAATATATAGTCAATGGTTCCAGTTCCCCCCAGATCGCCGGTTAAAATGCCTCCAGCGTCGCTAGTAAATGTTTCAACGCCATCAGTAATCGTTAAAGACGACTTAACCACTGGAATCCTACCCAAATTACCGCTATAAGAGACAACACCAGTCCCAACGGCAATCACTTCATTAACAATATTGCTAACGTAGTCTAAAACACTTTTCTCATCATCCATTTTCCATACTCCACCAGTCGTATCGCCACCTAAAAGGATCGGAGCGCTCGCCTGGCTAGAATAATTATTCCACGACCGATCTTGGTTTTCCCACCAATCTCCAAAATATACATCTAAATCCGCCCAAGTGTCACCATCAACATTAAAATACTTCCCAAGGCACGTCATAGGACGGCTCCAGGTGTATGTAGCAAAAGTGTTTTCTAGGAAATTGTAAATAAGCGCCTTATCACTGCCTGGCGCCACTCCATTTATCAGAGGGAATTCATTATTCAAAGAATTATATAGGGTCCAAGACTGGTTTAAATTGTCATACCTCTGGGAGAAGGACTGAGCATAATATTGCTCACTGAACTCATCTTGGTAGTAGTCGATGATAGCCAGATCATACCGTTGGACGTTGACTCCATCGCACGCTATAAGTCCAGTATTTCCGATAGAAGTTGATCGTTCATCATAGGCAACCGTTGCGTAAGGACAGCTCGTGTTTTTTGAGTTGTTAATTTTATCCCATCTGAAAGGCGCCGTGTCATTGCCCGTGAATCGGAAAATCCACGTAGAATTAGTGAAGAAAACAACCAGAACATCTCTAAGAAATTCGGCTGAAAGAATAATATCTCCTGTGGGAGCGTCTAAATTTCCACCTTGTCCCGCTATGTCAACGCGCCATAGAGCGTCATTTTGCTGTTTACTCCAGTAGATAGATTGGTTCTGAACTCCGTTAACGCTCGATGTGGGCCTAATCATCAAGAGTCGCTGCTTGTAAACTTTGACATCAAGAGCCTTCGTTAACGTTTCTCCGGCCCTGACAGTTATCGTAGGCTGAGTGACCGTAGCTCCATCCCATCTCGTCAACGGGTCCGCGTTATTGACCATATATAGATAAGAAGCTCCGCCAGAAACCGGCTGCCAATTTGTCCAGTTGAAGAAATTATTAATCATTCCGGTAAACGGCGCTGGAAGAACTAAAGCATTGAAAAGCTTTGTCCCGTCATCATAAAGGTAAAGATTTAACGTTGTGGCAACGAGAAGGGTAACAATGCCGGTTGCCTCATTTATCCTGTTCATAATCCCCATAACAGGCTCGCCATCATCAAGCTGATTGCCAAACTGTGAACTTCCAGCCCTCTTGTTCACTGTCCCCCGATAGACGTAGGCGTTTATCAAAGGATCAAATGCATCCTGTGGCCTAATCCAGGGTTCCAAGTAACTCGAAATCCCAGACTTGAACTCAGCGATTAAAAACGGTTGAAGCTGTTGTGGCATGATCTACCTTTTCCCGATAGCTATATAATTCAACGTGATTGGTCCCGCTACTGTCGTCTTGCAAATAAACTGAGAATTGCTTTTAGAAAAAACATTCCATCCCGTAATAGCTCCCGCATTTAAAGGTGTCACCACTACCGTATAAGCGGTACCTGTAAAAGACACCGGAAACACATTAGCCGTCCCCGCAGAGGTCCCAGCTGCCGTACCCCATTGAATAAGCATTCCTCCAGGCAAAAAGGAATAACCACTAGCAGCAGACGCGGATATCCCCCCAGATGTCATCTGAACAGCGGCCCCGTTGCTTTCTGGAACATAAAAAAGCTCCGCCAAAGCGCCGGCCTCTTTAACAACCAAAGCGCCTTCGTTCCCTGCTGTCGCTGGATTTGCTACCTCTTCGGGCATTTGCATAAATTTATGCTTACCCTGATTTGCATCGTTATAAGCAACATGATTGACCGAATTAGAGATATTTAAAGCCGTGAAATTATCTAAAATATCTCCCTGACTTTGAGAGATCAGATTGTTTGGTTGTGGTATATTACTGTTGTAAGCCATTAGAACCTCGGTACAGATTGTTGGTTTGTGTATTCCTGCACCGTTCGACTAAGTGCAATATTCTCTTGCCTTTTGAAAAGAGGATAATACTGGTCATAGCTAGCATTGTCCCCACGGTCGGCAAACAGCTCCAAAACCGCGCCGTAAGCAATAAGAGGCCCCCACTCTTCCTGACCTGGCGTATCAGCATCGTCAACTAAAGTAGCGGGTAAAATGAACCCCTGCATCCGGATTTGGTAAACTTGATCGGGCACTGGCATCAAAGTAAATTCATTCTCAAAGAACAAACACCCCTGCGGACGATTGCCCGAATAGGCTTGATATTTAGAATAAATTGAGGTCCCCGTAGCCGGAGCCGTGCCAAACGTAGCAGAGAAAGCCCCTGTTATATAGTCAAGAGTTCCACTCCCGCCACCACTTGAGGCGTTGTCAGGGAGAAGAAGCCCCGCACCATCGTCTTGAAGAACTTGGAGACCATCAGTGATAAAAAACGTTCCAATGATTATCGGAAAACCCTGGGTCGTTCCAGTAAACGTGTTGGTGACTCCATCCCCTCCAGCTATCGAATCGACATTATATTGCTGTGGCCAATCTTGATAGAAAATATCAGGATCTTGATAGAATATAAGAGGAAATCCATCAGCATAAGCGCCAGGAGAATCCGTTAAATAAGCCCCTGGAAACGCATAAACACTCACCCCAGGAGTGGTCTTAAAATCCAAAAATCTGTTCTGGATCTGCACCTTTAACTCATGAGGCATCGTATAGACTAGATAGTCATTGATGTATGCATTCGCATTCTGATCGGTTAACTGGTCTGTACTAGGCATCCCAGAAAGATTTCGAAGCTTTGTGCGAATGTTCCCTAGATTCCATCCGGAGGTAGATATTGTCATCGCGTCCCCTTAAGCTGCTTTTTTAGGCACGTTTCGTAGTTGGAAAATGAACTTTTTAGAGCATACAAACATCTCAGGGTGCCCATCTATAGACTTGCGATATGCATATTGAGGCTCACTGCAAGACTCGATATGCTCGATGATCTCGACAGGCAAATCATACTGGAATCCGTGGTGTAGCGTATATTGCTTCAACGGGTGCGTCGCACTCGCATAATGGAAATAAAGCGCTTGGCCAGGGTCTCTTCCATTTAAAAATGTGACCGATCTATACTCAGGCACGTGATTCATCACCACGACAGATTCTGGCAGTTCGTCAGAGTAGTCTTCTGGATTCTCTTTTAAAATCTCTTTTTCAATGACCTTTGATTTGGCGTCATTTAGCCTGTTTCCTCTTCTCATTCTTGTCATTTTTTTTTCCTTTATAATATGTTTTGAAATGGTGTGTTAAACGTTTGAGCTCCTACAGTCTGAGTAACTGGCTGGCCTGTATCTATACAGATCACACCACCACTCGTATAAGCAGGGAACTGGGTTGTGTTTACGTTTACTAGAAAGTTTGAGGCGTCAATCACCTCCGTTATCAGGCATGTGAGTCCATTTATCGGAAGCATGCCGTTCACTTTCTTTATAGAAAGTTGCGTGACATAAGGATCTTCTGAGCCGAATTCATAATCAGGGCACGTTATCTGAGCTTGAGGAGCCCTTGTAATCGCCGTGATATCGAAAACCGTTTCTGGCCATTCGTTCGGAGAAGGGTACGTCACTGAGGGAGGATTTCCCATGTTTTACACCTATATATAGGAACCCCTCTTGCGAAGGGTCCTAATTTCTCTATGCACTAGTAAAATCAGCATCCAAAAATGCCATGTACTGCCATACATCGCTTGTAGTCACCATAAGCGACGATCCAAGCGTTAACCCAATCGTTGCGGCGTTGTATAACGGAGCGTTTTGGATTTGTGATGTATTAGTCTGGGCAGGAGGGAATCCAGGAGCATTCCCAGAGGTAAGTAGTCCCCCTTGAAGTGCTGGAATCCCTGTAACGATGTTAGCGATACCACCTGAACCATAGGTTGTGAACCCAGTAGAATTGATGTTCACAGTAAAGCTAGTCGTTGATGTTACTGACTGAATAACTCCAGAAAGAGTATGCATCTGAGTCATCCCAACGATGTTATGAAAGCTAACAGTCGTCACACCAACATCATTGCTCGTGAAAGCATGTGTCGCCGTAACAGAAGCGTTTGCAGCTTTTGAAATGTTTGTGATCGTCAAATTAGACGAAGGAAACAAAGCAGAATCAGCCGTTCTATAAGGAGTTACCCCGTTCGTAGAAATATACGTTAGAACAGGCGCGCCACTAGTCATCGTCTCGATATAAGCCGAGTCGTTAGCCATGTCGTCCCAAAACTCAAACCGCTGAACACCGTTAGTGTTTGCAACGATCTTTGTTTTGTTTTCAGCAATAAATCTGCTCGGATAAAATCCTAAAGGTAGATTTTGTGCTGCACCTCCAAGAGTGACCGTTAAAAGTCCTTTTCTTACAATTGCCATTTTGTCCTCCTTATGAACCAAGCGTTGAAGTTATACGGGTGATCCAGTTGTCGTTCAAAATACGAGTTGCAAACGGGTACTTGTAACCAACAGTCCCTCTTTGGTTTAACGGATCAGCTGTCCCGCTAGCTCCAAGAGGTTTGACGATGAATTCAGCTTCTTTTGCTCCTAGACGGACAACGCCATAAGCTTCCTGTCCAAGCATGAAGGAGCTGTACACGTTTGGAGACGCGCCGTTGCTGAATCCATTGGTGTTCAAGAGCCATCGTACGTTACGAGTCGCCCCCCATTCCGCTTCAATAGCGTTCATAGGATTGGGGTAATTCGCAGACGAAATAAACGAACTAACATTTTCCAAATCTGCTTGTAAATCGACGGACATAAAGCCCCAATAAGAGCTTCGGACCGGTGACGTCCCAAATTTATTCTCGCCAGGAAGCGGATTCGTCATAAGACGAGCATTCCCTTGGCGTAGACCAATAACCGCAGCGCCGATGTCCCCATCGGTGATCTCGGTCGGCGTGTTACCGTTTAATCCCTTTGAGCAAAGTATAGTACTTGCTGTAGAGAGCATCATATCGCGGATCAAAGTGTCTAAAGTCAACCCAAGTTGGAGTGACAAGACTTTTGTCGCTTCATTTAAAACCAATTCTGTTACTTTTTTGACCATTGTTATGATAACTCTAATTATCACTACAGTGGCGGACCAGGCTCTTCGACCCAATCTCACGACCTTTATTTATTCGTCGTGTTCAGACTGTCGCATCACCTTTCGGTGTTTTCCCACTCAGTCGTTCACCGTCCCTTTCGGGTTCGGCCTTGTTATCCTTTTGCCTTATGCAGCAAGGACGTCCAAGTCAATCAGGGATAATTTATAGACCGCATTTTGTTCACGGTCCTGAACCACGTATTGAACTTGGTCCGAAATAGTACAAAAGCTCACTGTGTTACAACGACTTACGTCGCGGGGCTCCCTCTTCGGAGAACCCTCTTCCGCTTTCGTCGGAAGGTCAGACTATCACTTCAACGTCTCCGCTGCCTCGAGGGTTAGTCGTTGCGGCCGCTCCGACAGCATTGAGCTGGCGCATCTTAAGATACGCCTCCTCCCTGCGTCGTAGTTCGTATTTTGATATTCCTAATTTATCATTAAATGTATTTTTCCAGTCCTCTAAAGCATTTAATAGAGTGTCTGCCTGTTTTCTTTTAACAATTAAATAAGGCAAGATCTGTTTGATCATTGGTATCAACAATTCTCTTTTCCTTATTTCCCATCTATACATTATTTGATAAGTTGGCCTATCTTTTCGAACGCCTTCACATTTTACAATTGAGCCGGGGAATGTTTCATCTAAGAATTTCAAAGGTTCTTTTGACACAAGTCCAATTCTAATTAAACCATAATATACAGGATTAATTTTCCCATGTTTCTTGTGCTGACCGTCTTTGTTCTGTTTAATAAAACAAAAAGATCCCTCTCCGTCCAACAATCCTGCGCAATATGCAATGCGAAGCGCTTGCCTCTGGTTATCTTGCATAAAATCAACCTTTACTATTTTTTCTTCATTAAAAATGTTTTTTACAAATACATCCGTATGATTATAGTTGGTCTCATATTTTATGTTTAGACTTTCCATGTAATTACTCAAAGTTTTATAACGGCAATTTATGCTACTTCCAGCATTGGTGTTTCTTTACCGTACCATTGGATCTGTGCTTTAAAATCTGTAACCGACAACTGATCGCCTGGAGGCGTTTGACCGTCGGTAAGTGCTACTGTAGCAGCTGTAAGCGTGCCATATCGTCGAAAAACAAGCTGATCGCCTGAATTCAAAGGTATTTGTCTCTTTTGAGCGAACAAATCGTAAATAAAGTACGGACGCGCTAGCGCCAGTAACAGTCTATCGAAGTATGTTCGCACCTCTGGAGGCAGTTGTGTAAGTGTTGTAATTGCCATTTTATTCCATTAAAATAAGCAAAAATCAAATCGTCTCTAGGTGCTTAGAAGCCATTTGCATAAATTCTGCATCACTCATCGTAGAAAAATAGTCCGCCTTACTTAAGACGCTTTGACCACCCGCTTGGGCCAGTGTTCCAGGCTTGCGAGCGTTATCGACTATCCGTTGAGCGTTCTCGCTCGGTGTGGACGGTGTTGGCTGAGAATTAGTTTTGCTGGCTTCCCTATATTGCTGAAGCTCTTGCTCACGTTTCGCATACTGATATGCGAACATGGCTTTGTTTTCAGCACCGCGCAGCCCCTGTAAAAAGAAAGGATCTGTTTCCGCTAGGTGTTTTCCATATTTTTGTAAAACTTCGGCATAATCGGAATGAGCATTGGCCACTTGAAGTTCTTCGATCCTTTCGTTGTAAGTAGATTCCTTTTCAGCCCAAGCTTTGCGAATTTCTCCGACATTGGGGACATCGTTGTCATCCATGCCGTCGAGCATTCGCTTTTCTTTTGACTGTTCGGGTTGCTGCCCACGAACTAAATTGGCTCGAATCATGTCAAGTTGGAGTTGAAACTCCCGCTGCTGATCGTTCTTTTCTGCCTTTAATCTCTCAACACTCTCCGAGAGAGCTTTAAAATTTCTTTCCTGAAAATCTTCCTGAACAATCGGCTCGGCGTCTACCTTGAGAGCGGATGGCTCTTCATGTTCAGGCTTGCTTTCTTGTTCAGGAGGAAGAACAGGGAAATCCAGCTCATTGCTTGAATAACTGTTCGAGGTATCTTGCTCCACGGCGGCTGGAGTCGAATATTCGCCCGCGTAATCTTTCATATCGATTGTCATTGCAATTCCTTTTGGTTGCGTCAACTAATCTTGTTCCCCTAACTCAGGAGAACGCCCATTCTCTTCCCTGCTTCTGCTACCTGTGGGAAGAACTCTTTTTTATCTTTCGACAATAAAGATTCGTCCACAGGAACATCCGGAGGGATCGATAGCTCTGGCACAAGCTCAAAGATTCCTTTCGCGTTGTCAACATACCAAACCAAAAGACCTATGATCTTTGGCGGGGCCTGTCGGTACATTCGAAAAGCCTGTCTGATTTTGTGCGGCTCTTTCTTATCGTGCTTAGCGGCGTAGACAATGTAAAAAGGCATTGAGTCGTTTTTCATCTCGTTAGCAATGTGTTCGGCTTTGTTCCAAACGTCACGCCCTAAACTCTCTCTTGACTCCCCAATTTCCTGAACCATCGTTAATACTCCGAAGCACTTTCCCAGGCGTAATTTTTCATCTGGGCTCTAATTTTTTTGTCATCTGACTTACAGCCGCCTTTTCCAGCCTGCCCGTAAGCAATGTCCATAGCATTTTTTTTCATGTCGTCCACGCCCATGCCTGGCATCTGTTTGCCGTGAGAGGGAACTTTTGGGACTTCGACTTCATTTTTCATCATTTTTTGCCTCTACTTTTTTGTTGTTCAGAGCCTTGAGATGGCTCGTGGTCAGAGTAGCCATAAGGCATCTCCGATTCTTGTACTCGCGAATCAAGCTCGCGTGAGTAGCTTTCTTGGGGGACTGGGTGACTATAATTGTTGTCTTTATCCATGAATTTGCCCTTAGTCTGTTGTTATCATTCTAAAAATTACTTTACACGATTTATTAAAATAATTTGTATAGAATAAAAACGCTTTGTGGCAAACAAGAGGATAGTAAGGTTTAACTGAAGAGGAATGATGGAAAAATGCTCTAAATGCTTAACAGAAAGCGGATTTCTTGTCCGATACACCAATATAGAGGAAAATTGGGCGCTTTGCTATCTGTGCAATTCGACCTATGATGACAGAATTGGGCTCTTGCGAGAATTTATGAAGGAGGACTTTGGAAACTTCCCTTTGAATAAGGTCTCAAGAGGAATGATCATGGGAAGGTTGAACAGAGCTTGCGGAAAGGGACCTTGGCTTTCTCCAAAAGAACAAAAAGAATAAGCAACACTAAGCCGCGGGCTGAGGCGACTCCTCTGCTGCTTTGCCTTGAAGCTCTTTTAAGATCTGAACTTTTTGCATCAAACTACTCAAATCAAGACTTTCTAGCTCTTTAATCGCTTTTATGAGATTGAGCGCGCCCGCAGTTCTGTCCTCGCCAGCACGAGCAATCCTTTCGGCTGAGAGAGCCGCATCTAACCCGATCTTGTTCAACCGCTCGGCTGCTAGAGCCTTGTCAGATTCCGCTTTTGCTTCAACGGCCTTAGTCACAGTCTCTTGGTTCTGCATCTGGAGGGCCATCGCCTGCTGTTCTTGCTGTTGCTGTTGCTGCTGTTGAGCCGCGATGATTTCTTCGAGGTCTTTTTTGCCGTGGAGATTTGAGTTTTTGACGATCAGAGAACTTGGTATCTCAACTCCCATCGTTTTCATGATTAAAAGCTGGTCGAATTGCGTTTGCCGCTGAGTGTCAGTAAGAATACCTTCTTCAACAACAACGTTATATTTGCCGAAAGATTTACTGAAAAACTCTGGCGGAGCCTCTTTCTTCGTGATTAGTTTTATCTTCTCAGGAGTGTAATTTAATTGAATTAGCTTTAAAACCTTCTGACCTAGCAGTTTTTGCGACTCTCGAAGACCATCGAACAGGTCTTGCAGATTTACTAGGCCAGCAGATTGACGCATCTTTGATAAAATTCCTGCCGTCTCTACTTTATCGCTATCGGCCATTCCAAAGAGTTCGGAGTTAACACCTGCTATCTCCATAATGTCTTTTTCAAACTCGGCTTCGAGCTGAAACATAGAGGCCGGGATCTCGGGAGCTTGCAAACGCTGCACGTCCGTCATTTGAGCTTCAGGCTTGAGCCAAACAACCTGTCCCTGCCCAGATTTGTACATAGAAGAAGGGTTCGATACAGAATTCGTTTTCGCTATCCATCCGGAATTTAGCTGATTGTCAATCAAATCAACCATTTTGGATCGGCGCTTGTTTAGCTCGGTCTGAGGATCTCTAACTATCCTGACAAGTGACTGAATTTTCCAAGTATAGAGATCATATGAGGGTTCGAATATCGCGAAGAAAGGGACAAAGGGATAATCGTTCAGGCCATTCGGATCTTTGCCATAGTACATTAACTGCCCTTCGACGATAATTCCAAGCTCAACCGACCTAACAGGCTTTTTGATCACCTCGAGCTGTGGGAACATCTTTCGGAAAAGATGCAACCGCTTGCGGTCGCCGTCCCATTCTTTCGTTTCGCCAGACTCCATATCGACCAAAACTTCTTTGGTCTCCCACTTCGTCCTCCAATATTCGTTGTAATTAAGAAGTCGCTGCATCCCCCACTGTCTCGCATAGGGCATATAGGTAAACTTATCATCCCGTGTTCCCCAAGGGAGAGCTTCAATCTCATCTTGCTTGTCAGGCAAAAGAGAAATGACCTCAGTTCGAGATAAAAACTTACGGCGGGCAATAAACGAGCAGTCAGACAAGTCTTTTTTTGTTAGAAACGGGTCTAATATTACCGAATTCCACTCGTCATGGTGAAAACGGATGTCCCCTGATACCGGATCGCTTCTATAATCCAACCAAGGAGAGATGAACGACATTCCAGTGGTAAGCGCACCCTTGAAGGCGTTAGATATACACTCGTAGCCGTCTGAGGACTGCATGACATATTGCATGACATCCGACTGAATTTCCGCTGTGACATCTGATGAGTTTTCAATAGGACTGACAATTGTCGATAAGCGATTCTTCCGCTGGTACCCTTGCACGAGGTTAACAATTCGTCGGATCTTGTTGTAAGTGAATGAGGATCGACGTTGATTATTGAGATATGAAAGCTCTTCCAAGCTCCACTGGTTTCCAAGGTAGTAGCTGAGGTCTTTGTAGGCCTCAGCGTAATAGGTATTCCACAACTGGTATGCTCGTTCATAGTTTTGCCCAAAATCCTGGATTATGTCTTGGTGGTCGGCTAAACGCTTGTCAGACTTGATCTCTTTTTTGTATTCATTTAAAAAATCTTTCGCGTCTGAGGAATAATCTGACATGGGGCTTGACATTTCTTATCCTTTTCAATGTAAACCCCAGTATAAACTTTTTTTTAAAATCTTAGCATTAGAATTAAATCTCTTCCTCCTTTAGATTTTTAACCAATTTAAAACCAAGCCCACCTTTGTCTAACGAGATTATGTGGGTGAACCCTTCGTCTCTGCACAGACTCACGAGAAGAGTAAAAACACTCGCAAGCAATTTTCCTCGAATCAACGCATGATCTTCGTACACTTCAATTGAATATTTTGGAGGACGATAAATAAATTCACTCATCTTTCGCCTTTGTTTCCTTTACATATTTAATAAACGGTCGGATCTCATCCCTCACAAAATCGATAAAGTCACTAGACTCTTCACTCCACTCTTCCCACAGGACCCTAGCAGCTCGGTCGTTTGTCATCGCCTCCTCGAGATCCTCTAGAGGTAAATACCCCTCGGAATAGAGTTCCATAAACCAATTCCACATTTCCATCGTTAAACCGCCTCTAGCGCCTCTGAAAATTTATCGAACATCTCGTCCGCTTCCTTCTGGCTCCGGAAATCCAGGCAAGCGCTGATCGAGTTTGCATAGGTGATAACAATCTGAGGTTTGAGGTCCTCCCTATGTGCGCCTAAGTTGACTGCGCCATGTACCAAATCCATCGATACTATATAACAGCCTAAACGGACAAATCTATTCTGACTTTGCAAGCTCACCTGTTTCCTCCTTAAGGGTTTCGTATTCTTTCGTTGTTATGAAATAAGAATACCAAAAGCACATTCTACAAAACGGAGCCCCTCGAACGAAGATTTCCGGGGTAACTTCCTGCTCACACTTTGAACACATGGCCATACAACCTCTCCTTTTCAACTTCCGACTTTCGCCATTTTGCAACCAGTTCGATTAATTTCACCAATCTTTTTTTTAGTCATAGATCTAGCAAAACCACGTTGCCTTAAAAGGACTGAAACCTTACGATTCCTTTTTGTTTAAAAACCAATGGAGGAAAAATGAGTGCAAGTATGGACCGAATCACAGTAGGTTGTGATAGTGGGAACTATAGCAGTGGAGGAGATAGAGATTATGCTTCGTATAATCTACGTGATGTAGAGAATGGGCCAGATCGAATCATTGTAGGAAATGGAAACTCAAGCACCAATAGGACTTCGGCTGCATACGATAACGCTGTAGCTACCAGCAGAACAGGCTCGACTAGGGATACATCATATGGCCTTGCCGATTTTACATGGAGCATTCTAAAGTTTTTTGGAGCAGAAAGCGGGCACAATTCTGAACAGAAAACAAATTCAGACAAAGCGCTTGCCTTTGCTCATATCGAGATATCTATAGAGAGGCCAGCAGAAGATCTTAGACCCGATATTTACGGGCCAAACACCACTATAGTGTAGTCTGAAGATTCAAAAGGGAGGCGAAAGACTGCTTCCCTTTTGAACACGCCATGTACCTTTCTGTTTCAAATGGATATTTTCTATCCACATAGTAAACTATTAAAAACACAACAAACATAACGATTAAAAGTGATAATAGAAATGTCCAGATGTTTTTCATCATAAAATTAATCATACTTCACCGTTTTATATTAAAAATAAACCAAGCCTTACCTCACCTAACCCGACCCTACCTAACCCGACCCTACCTAACCCAACCAAGCCTTGCCTCAGTTGAAGCCCTTGCGGACATATAAAACCAAGCCTTACCACACCAAACCATACCCCACCTAACAAGACCAGACCTTACCCGACCTAACCCCACCCTACCTTACCACACCGAACCTGACCGTGCCTCAGTTGAAGCCCTCGCGGACATAATAAACCAAGCCTTACCACACCAAACCCGACGCTGCCTAACCCTACCTAACCCGACCCTACCTAACCCAACCAAGCCTTGCCTCAGTTGAAGCCCTTACGGACATAATAAACCAAGCCAAACCAAACCCCACCCTACCTGACCATACCTTACCCGACCTAACCTTGCCTCAGTTGAAGCCCTTACGGACATAATAAACCAAGCCAAACCAAACCCTACCTAACCCCACCCTACCTGACCATACCTCACCATACCTCAAATTAACTATTTCTTAACTTTAAAATGCGTAACTTTAAATCGACCAAAACCAATTCTTCGGCCATCCCCAACGCCCTCAAATAACCCGCCGTTCTCCGCACACGCCTTCACGTCCTCAGCAGATAGCACGGAATCATCCCATGAGATTGTCGCCTTGGTTTTCCATCCTGCCTTAGCAGCAACACGGTACCGCACGTTTCGACCTTTAGTCATTGGGTTTACAACTGATCGCACGTCTAAATAGACGTCCTCATCCTCTTTCCTGAGCAGCTGATCGTCCTCGGGGACATGTAATCCTAAATGCAAATGAGACTCAACTACCTCAAGCGTCCCACCAACCTTTTTATTCAGTGTAGCTTTTCCGATCTTGATCTGTTTTCCACCAGCTACAATCGCCCCACAAAGATACGAGTTGTATATGTAGAGTTCCCGGTCCGCCGTCATCAAAACCGTCTTTTTCCACTCTGCTCCATCCTCGCCAGCCGTTCCGGATTTGCTCTTAGATCTGCTCAACGTGTCAATAGGAAACGTGTGAAAAAGAATCGGCTTGATCCCCTCAATCTCTATCTCTGCATAAATTTTCATATCATTGCCCTTACGTTTGTGCTTTTTAAAAAAAGCGATTTAGAATAGACAAACGATAATAACAAATGTAATTTACTACAAGGACTTTTCGGATTTCTTTTGAACTATGGAGACTTTGGAGGAAACGGAATCCGAGGAACAGGACCGTTAGTCCCCGGAGTTTGACTAATCGGACTCATCGGCGATCTGGGCACTGGACTCGGAGGTCTTTGAACAAATACGGTCATTGAGGCCTCTTATTTAAAACGTCTTCCCAGTCTGTATCCTCAGATCTAAGCCTAGTCACTTTAAGGGGCTTCCTATTTGGGTTTTTAAGAAATTCATGCAAATTATCTATCAACACACTAGACCTTTTCATAAGACACTCAGCCTCAGCGTGAGGCAATCGATCAAACATCATAAACCGAACTATGTCCAGCGAAACTCCTGCCAGCGATAACGCAACATCTTTAGGATCGGATCGCATATAATACGCCGTTAGAAGGTCAATTAATTCTTTATTTTTCATCGTTTCTCCCCATAAAAGGGAAACTGTACCAAAACTAGAACATTTTAACAACTGGATTCGGAAGACCATTAAGCCTGGGCGCTTGGTAGGGCCAATACTGATTAAAAGGACCATAATACGGAGGAGCGCTCACGCTAACCGTCCCTCGCCCGCCAGCTCCACCAACGGCGCCTTGCGTCGCACTAAACGGCAGTGGCCAGGGAAATGGCCTAGGTCGCGGAGGAATAGCCGTGAACACTCTGCCAACGCCGGCAAAGGGATTGCCATCGCCTCCAGCACTCGTAATCTGACTAGGTGGGTTGAACGCATATGCCATCGGATACTCCTTTAGCCCAATTGTACAGCCACCAAATCTTTTAAACAACCTCAAAACCCACCAGTCGCTAGCGAAGCCTCTACCATCTGATAAATCAACGCAGACACAGAAGGAATCACCTCAAGATTCCTCCTCACCTCATTTAAACGCGGAAGCAAATCTCTAGGAAGCCTCAAACTAAAAGAGCGCTGGCTTCTCTTCTGCTCAACCGACTCGTAACTAAGGATCTTCTCAAGGATCTCTGAGTCCATCAAAATTAGTGTTTTCTTCTCTTTCTTTTTCTTCGCCACCTTTCTACTCCTTCCGTTTGTTATTTAAATAATGGATTGTATTTGTAAAACAACGCATCGGCCTCAGAGTCGGAAATTCCCGACTTATCGCTGTCGATGTGCTGCTTTATCGCAACCGACAGATACCTAAAACTATCGGCCCCGTTCGAAAAAGAATCGTGCAAAGGCCGACTCTTGTACATCCCATGTTTGGTGTCATACTCTTTTTTGTAGTTGTCAAGACACTGGATCAGCCTTCCGCACTTTTGTTCATCGATCCAAAAACGAGGGAATAAACCACGCACAGCTTCAATTCCGTCCTCGAGACGGATAGCGAGCGTTTTGAGGGTGATGAGGTTGACCCCGAGAGAGGAAGCCACCTCCTTTGTCGATAACCCTGTGCTGAAATGGTGGGATTCGATGTCGTGAGGCCCAAACATGCGGTCATATACATATGGTTTTGCTTTGATAACTCCGAGATAATGCGCAAGACCTTCTCCCGAACTTTCGTAATAGTCGATAACATGAATTTCCTGTCCTATATTTTGCCAAAAAACAACGGCACATGAGTCGTGATAGCCTGGATCAAACGCCAAACACACTCGAGACTGCTTGTCCCAAGGAACATTTCCTATTCGCCCTTCGTGCCTACACTCCAGCATCCACCGCGAGTAGAACGATCCGTCGATTGACGACTCCCAGCTCTCCTGGCTAGTCGATGGGAACTCACGCTTCATATCGTCTTTTTGTGTGAGCGCCTTTTTGTAATACCAAGACTTTTGCTCGTCGCTAAGATCTATGTCCTGTTGATAGAGCGTGTCAAAGTAAGCTGTGGTTTCTTTTGGGATAAAAACCTTCTCGTTGAGTTTGTACTCGGCGCACTGCCACCAGGGGAAGAAATGAAATTGATAATCGAGCGATGTTAGCTTCTTGCCCTGAATCTGGTGGCGCTCAGCCTGCTTGCAAATCTCATAAAAATATCCCTCTTTGCCCTCTGCCGTCGACTCGATGAAAACGTATTGACCTCGCCCCAACGTATTTAAGGACCCCGTTACGATCTCACGAGCCTTGTCGGGGAAATGGGCGCAGATCTTTCCAAACTCGGATATGTGAAGATACTGTAAAGTCGAACCGCGCATTGACGTCCCCACCCGCAGGCTTGAATGATTGTTAAATACCAGCTCTCTAGCACTATCGACCGTTGCCGACCTAACGGATTTGATCGGCTCGGGGAGCTGGTCATAAGCGAATTTGATCCGCTTAAACATATGCTCCGCGTCCTCTCGCGTATGGGCGATGATCCCAGCAGAGACGTTTGGATGGAATAAACAAACGTCTAAAAAGAACATACAAATAAATGTAGATATACCTAACTGCCTGGCCTTCAGTACTATATTGTTGTACCACATGTTGCGATACAGCCTCTTCTGCGCCCAGTTTAAAGAAAACACTTGCTGCTCACCCTTTTTGTTGATGATGGTATAGAGATTGCACAGCCTCCAGAGAGCGTCCGACATGTGGTCTTCTAGTGAGGATAACTGCTCCGGGGTCATTGGACCGCTTCCTTCTTCGTGTATTCTTTCTTCCACGGGTGATCAAGCCAGCTAGACATTCTTTCGCCTGGTCGCGCTTTGTGTTTAGACCTGGCGCACGCGAGGCAACGAGACAGCACAACACCCTTGCAACGGACCATTTCGGCAAATGGCTTCGTTTCTTTACAGATCGTACAATCTCGAGAGTAAACAAAAATGTTTGGCATTTGATCTCCTTGGCTGTTTTTTTTCACTGGCTTTCTGGTTACACAGTCCTTATATATACGCGCGCGCGCGAGTGGTGTCAATCATCGTCGTAATCCTCGAGTTGATTCCGCGACGAACTTGCGATGCGGTCCATTATAATTGTTAGCGGATTCGCTCCATCGCCTGAAATTTGCGTCTTGTCGTGCCAGCCGGCTTTGTTCTGTAAAATAAACTTTATGAAGCCACCATCGCCTTTCCTGCTAACTGCCAGCTCGACCAATCTGATCTCTTGAGTGCGTTTGGCCAAATCTACCGCCTGACGGAAACTGTCGGAGTAAGTACACATTCTCACGAGTTGTGCCGAGTCTAGGTTTTCTTGGGCCAAAAATTTTGTAAAATAATAGCTCTCGGGGTCGGCTATCCACTTTTCGAGCGCGACTTGTTTTTCTGCTATTCGTTCAGCGGTCCAATAGATCGGTCCGCCTGGTTTCCCTTTTTCAATTACCTGACTAGGGCTTACGGCGCCTGCCTTTGGCTTGACGCGCTTTTTGGGCTTAGCTTTTTTCTTTTTTACGATGGCCATCAGAATGGTAACTCCTCTTGAGGTGGTGGGCTGTATGATTGTTGGGGGTAGGAGCCTGGGGCCGAGGCTTTTTTAGCTGCGCCGAGGTCGGATCTAAGGTCCATGTTAATTTGGACAAGTGTTCTCAATTCCTTAAGAATTTGCTTGGTGTTGTAGTTGATCCAATGAAGCGAAACCTTTGGCTCCGTCATCTCGTAGTTTTTATCCTGCATTTTTGCTTTCCTTTGCTTGTGGGTTTCTTAATCGGTGGTGCCCGACCACGTAAGTTTCCGGCTCACCTTCTTGAGCTGGGTACCATGCTTGGAGGTACTCATTTTGACGGATGGCGAGGAGGACGTTAAGGAGAGTTTGTTCGGCGTTGTCGCTGATATTGGCTACTGATTTCAATAGTTTTTCTTGCTTTGTGATGCTGTCGACGAGCAGTTTGTTTGCTTTGTTTGAGTCTGCGATAAATTTGTTAAATTTTCTTTCTATAATATCGAATGTAATTCTAATTTTATTTAGATTCCCTATTATCGAGGATTTGACGAGTTTTATCGTTTCTTCTGTGCTTAGCTCGCTGGAGAATCCGTCTTTTTTCTTTCTCATTTTTTAAAATCTTTGGTTTTTTTGCTTGATTTTGCGTTTTTAGGAGATTTTTTCTCTCCAGCTTCGGAAAAGGCGATGGCTACCGCCTGCTTTTCTGGGCGTCCTGAGTTTCTTAGCTCGGCAATATTTTCGCTAATTACTTTTTTAGATTTACCTTTCTTGAGGGGCATGTGGCACTTCCTTTGGTTACCATGATGTTTATTGATTTAATTTCTGAGGCTTCCCAAACAAATTCCTCGACGAGTTCTTGGGAGTCCGAGAGGACCTGTAGTTCGAGTAGGTCTAGGATGATTTCGAGGTAATATTCATTGTCAATTTCCTCGAAAATCACACGCATAGCGATCCGCCTATGGGTTGCGTTTGTTCGATTTCTATTATTTTTATAACTGTTCTCGGCATGTCCGAGTATCTTTTTCTTATGGTGCAGTCTGTAACTTGGGAGTCATCGGCGTAGACGATTCCCTTCATGGCGTTGGTGACGAGGTAGGCCAGGTTGTCAAAGTCTGGCCGTTTTACCGGCAGGATTACGGCGTTTATCATTTGCATGTAGACGCGTTTTGAGACTGATTTAGGGATCGGTAGATAAAACGACAGATGCATTTCTATCGCGCCTGCCAGAGGTTGTGAGGGCGCATAGGGGCGTATTTGCCATTGCAGTTGCTCAATTGCTGCTTGGGATGGGTTATAGGCCCTACCTGTTGCCCGCACGAACTGGGTTTGTTTTTGGGGGACTGGAGGGCCGGAGATCTGAAATATTAACATACATACCTAGATGGTGCTGTCTAGATACATATTAATTAAATAATTTATTGTCTACTTTTTTTTACGGGATTCAATCTCTTTCTGTTTGTATTCCATCATCGATTGTTTTGTTATTACCCAGACGAAGCCGACTTTATGGGCTTTTAGTTCTCCCGTGCGGATGGCCTGCCGTATTTTATTTTGGGTGTAGGGCCTCCTTAGTGAGGTAGAGATAATTTTAGCGATTTGGAGTGCGCTAAATCTCCCCTTGTTCATTTCGTAGACTTTCTCTCCGCTGGGCAGCAATTTGTCTCGAAGGAATTTTTTCTTTCTGTACTCGTCTAAGTCCTCTAGCGTTATCACTCTACGCAGTTGTTTGGTGCCGTTTGGGTAGACGTGTTCTCTCGTCCCGCTTTTTAAAAATCCTCGTTTTACCGCTGAGCGAATAGATTGAGGAAGGATGTGAGCGTATTCCGCTGCCTCTGAGATTGTAAAGATTTCTTTAAGGCTTTCTTTTTCTTCCAGGCTTTCTACCCCGTCCACGCATTTCTTTTCCTGCATCTTTTCCCCTTAGTTCGGTTAAAGTTACCATTCCGTTTGTTAATTCCTCGATTCTTCGTGCCGTTGTTTCGCTTGGCTTCCGACGGCCTGAGATAATGTGCCATACGAGGCAAGCTGAGACGTCTAGAGACCTCGCAAAATCTTCGGTACGTATATCTTTTTTTTCTAAATATTCTAACAGGTTCACTGATTTTCCTCCCTTTTTTATGTACTTTTGTATGCCACTTTAGTATACTTCGGTTTAAATTGCAACTAGGAGTTAAATAAATGTGGGATTTTGAAGGTAAAAAATATGCTAGGGTTTCAGATGTTATCCGGCCATTCGTCGATTTCAGTCATGTCCCAGTCGAAGTCCTCAACAGAAAAGCTGCACTCGGCACGAGAGTCCATAAAGCTATCGAGCAGGAGATTAATGGCGATATGGCTGTCGTAGGACTTGGCGAGCAAGGATATGTGCAGAGCTTCGAGCAGTGGAGGGCTGAGGTTGAACCCGTCTTCGTCGAATCTGAACGGAGGTATTATTGTGATGAGAAAATGATCACTGGTTGTATCGATGCTCTGGTTGAGTTTAAGGGCACAGATAAACGAATATTGATCGATTTTAAAACTTCTGCTCAAGAGTCTCCTGTAACTTGGCCTATGCAAGCTCATTTGTATCATTATCTAGCATCTAAGCATCATAATAATTTAGATTCTAGGATTTTGTTTCTAAAGTTAGACAGAAAAGGAGCATTGCCTAAAGTATTTATTTACAATTTTGACGATAATGTTATTAGACAATGTATGCAAGCTATAGATGTTTTCTGGGAAAAAGAAAAAGGTTGCGATAAATGTAGCGAGTAATGTACTATACTAGGTATAGACAAAAGCTCCGACGCTGAACTGGAATTCAACGTCGGATGAAAACCTGGAGAGGTTTAAACATGAATTATACGAATTCCCTAACAATACAAGAAATCGAATATTGCTTACAGAAAATTTTCTGTATCCAGCCTTCGACGAATCAAGAATATTCAAATAAAGACTTTGAGTTAGTGCTTACAAAGCAGCTTTTAGCTATATGTAAAACAAATATTTTAAATTACAATAGCTAGGAGCAAATGATGCTTGATATTTATTTGGAAGAAGATTTTTATGACTGGGAGGAGGACGAGTTGTCCGAGTACTCCAAGGAATTTGAACAAACTGAGCCGTCTGAAGAAGAATCAGATGAGGCTTTAGATATTTATGAAAACCGTATGTTTGGAGAGACAAAATGACATTACAAATACAAGAATTTGAAGATTTGATCCCTGATAACAAAACCAGGGACATTGGGCAATTCCTTGATGAGATCTTGACAATAGCGAAAGACTTGACTGTGGTCAACGAGCCAGCTTTTAAAAAGATTACTGAAATCTATTCGGAATCAAAAATCTATGAGAACCAAATTGAGTTTTTAAGAAAACAGTGGAATGCTCCAGACCAACAGCGGATTAATGCTAGAAATGATCAGGCCAAGAAGCTTTTGAATCCTTTAAAGGAGATCCAATCGATAGCCAAATCCAAATCTGCGGGTTATCACCACATGCTCGAGGAGGCCAATCGAAGAGAGGCTGAAAGCATTCGTGAGGCTGTTGAGATGTTGGGCCTTGAAGAGGTTCCTTACGTACCTCCGATGGCAAAGACGATTAGGTCGGAAGGGGCTGTCGTTTACAGTAAAACGATTCGCAAGTTTCGGATTACCGATGAGTCAAAGGTGCCAGCAAAGTATTTGACGGTCGATCATGACGCGGTTGCAAGGGCCATTGATATGGGGATTTCGGAAATTCCTGGGATTGAAGTCTACGAAGAAAAAGTTATACAAATGAGGACGCGATGAGCAACATTACACGGTTTGACAGCCAACAGCAAGATCTTGAAACTTTAAAGACGATGGCCTCGATTGCTTTACGCTCTGGGAAATATCAAGGATACGACGAATCGACGATTCTTAACATATTCTTTACAGCGAGAGCGTTAAATATTGATCCTATGCTTGCTCTTAATGGTGGTTTTTCGATTGTCCAAGGCAAAATCAACATGGGCGCTCATTTTATGGCTGCGTTAGTGCGTCGTGCTGGACACAGCATGAAGATTACTGTTTTGACGAGCGACAAGTGCGTGATTCTCGCAACTCGCAAAGATAACTCGGACTCATTAACGTACGAAATGACCATGCAGGAAGCGCAAATG
>Ga0315284_10003933_pt1 | contig 21089 bp, 22 predicted proteins | sample YL17G09_16_MG_FD_203696 | JGI IMG/M metagenome (GOLD analysis project Ga0315284, IMG submission 203696) | Sediment microbial communities from Yellowstone Lake, YNP, Wyoming, USA - YL17G09_16 | ecosystem: Environmental > Aquatic > Freshwater > Lake > Sediment | place: USA: Wyoming | collected...
ACGTACACGCCCGGCCGCCCCGGGTGGATCATACAGACTCGGTGGGCCGCTGCGTGGGCCTTCGTCCAGATTTCGACGGGCATCCCAAACGACGGCATGCCTTCGAAGATGCCGATCAGGGCGTCGGACTCGTTGAGAGCCTTGGTATTGCGGATCATCGTATCCCGGGCCGACTCGCCCGGCACGTACTCGCAGTGTGGACAATAGGGTTCCCACCCTTCTGGAAATGCCCCCGGCTGGTGGAACCAGCGGGCCATGTGGCGCTCGTGCCCCCCGGCGTAATCGAGCGCCTGGGCGATGTAGACGATCATCGGAGGCCCGTCGATCCGAACCCGCCCGCCCCGCGTGGTGTCTCAGACAATTCTTCGACTTCCTCGACTACAGGCTGTGTGGAGCGGAGCATGACGATTTGCGCCAGCCGGTCGCCCGGGCGCACCGTGACCGGCCACGGGCGCAGGTTCATGACGTACACGAAGAGTGGCCCCCGGAAACCGTTGTCGATGGTCCCCTGATGGACCAACAACCCCCGCTTCCTAAGGGTGCTGCTCCGGGGTCGGATGTCATAGAAGTAGCCCAAGGGAGGCTCGACGGCGATCCCCACCGGGAGATCCTTGCGCTGTAGGGGCCAAAGGCGCGCCCCCTCTACGAGGGTCAGATCGGCCCCAGCGTCGGAGACGTGGGCGTACGTCGGCGCCACGGCATGGGGGTGCAGCCTCTTCCAAAGCAGTTTCATTTATTCACCACCCGGGACACCAACACGTCAAAAATGCGCTCCCATGAACCGTCGAGTTTCAACTCCTGACGGACGGCGAGAATTGCAGATCGGCTGCTGCGCGGATTGTCGTAATCCTTAGCCTTGTGATCCCACTCCTTCCTAATCCTGTCGATCTGCTCCCGGATCAGCGCCTCGTGCTGTGCGACTGTAGTAGTCGTCTTCATCCCTTCGAACGCACGCCGAGGGCCGACCCTCACACGCGGGATGATTTTCCTAATTGCCATTGAGTTCTCTCCTTCCAACGGTGCGGGGCCGGGCGCTACTCTAAGCCAACCAACCGCCACCCGGCCCCTGCCGCCTAGCCTAAACCATACGGCGGAGTGTGTCAAGACGTTCAGCGCCAGCCCATATCCACGAGGGTTAGGGCTGCCTTCGGGAATCGGTAAAAACAGGTCTTAGACCCATCCTTCTCCGCAAAGCACTTCTGGTCGAACGGGATCTGACCTTCCCATGCTGCAGGGTCGGACTGATATGCTTTGAGCGGGTCCTCGTGAATCCCCGGAAGGTAGACGTGCCGCTTGGCCCGCCACGCCAGCATGTCCACGACGGCCCACTCGGAGGGCCACACGAAGAGGTAGAACCAATACCCCTCGCTCATCCGGGAAGTGCGATCCATCCAGACGTCGTACTCCGGGGGGTGATTTAGGCCCGGCCTGTTTCGGATGGTGATGTACTTCCCGTCGAAGGCCGCACTGTCTAAGTACCGCGCCCCTGCGCTGACTGTGCCCCGGGGACGCAACCCGGATACCGGGTCGATCTCGTGCTGGAAGTACCAGTCGATCTTGTCGTACCAATCCGCTTGGGGGGTTGTCGGTTTTGGGTAACACAAGTGGTAGACTGGGTTACCCAAAACCGCCTGAGCAAGGTACTGGCCCGCTTCGTCGGACCGATCCCTGCCGTCGATTTGCATGTCAGAACGCTTCCGTCCTGTTCCCTAGGAGATACTGAATGACGCCTTCGGCTGCCATCTCTGGCGTCTTGCGCGTCGTGTTTACGGAAGTGTGGAACCCAGCAACGGTGAACGCCCAACCGTCGGCATGGTCAATCTGCAGGAGGGCGCCCTGCTCGCGCATCCGGCGCTCGATAAGTTCCGGGGTGTCATCTTCCCGACCGCGGCGGAGCAGCCGGTCAACGGCCACGTCCGGGCGGGCAGTAAGCAGCATAACTCTGGTCGTGTCGGAGGGGAGATAACCCAACTGTCCGACGGTCCGGGGGATGCCATCTAGGATGACGGGGGTATCGGCCAGAGAGCGCACCAAAGCGAAGTGGCGGGCGAAAGCAATGGCAAAGTCCGCCTCGTCCGCCATGTCGCCCCGGGCAAGCCCGCCCGGGTCCGTCACCCGGGCGATGTTCCCGGTTGACACGACAGGCCAACCCAACCGCTTAGACAGAACCAACGCCAGCGTGGTCTTCCCGGTGCCCGGGACGCCCGTTATGGCTAGGGTGTCGTACTTGCGCCTGAAGAGGGGGCCAATGGCCGTCTCCGTGGTCACGTGGGGCATCGGGGGGGCAAAGACGCGGTAGCCCCCGCCGTCCGCTTCCCCGCTGCTCATCGGAGAGGCTCGTTATAGGTGTATTTGGTATCGAACCAGACATCGTGCATGCAGGGCGCCACGGTCGTAACCGACCAGCCGGTTCCACCTGTGGAGATCCCGACGACCGGCACGTCGAACTCCCGCTCGATCATGTCAACAAAAGCGTTGACCGGGACGGAGGCCATGATCGCCTTGGCGTCCCGGCTACCCGCGATGGACGGATCGAGGTAGTCCGCGAAGGTCAACCACACGCCACAGGGCTGATTGAGGAATATCGCCTTGGCGAACACCTCGTCGTCCCATCTAGACACGCGGCGTACCTTCTTGGTTACAGTCGTGATTTCGGGCGCCACGCCGAGCGCCTCCCATGTCGTCTCTTCTCCCATGGGGCCGGAATTCCCGGCGACCCGGATCGGATAGGAACGGGCGACCAACTGGGTATGGCCGCAGAAGTCGGGGGCCAACCCGACCGCTGAATAGAGGCCGGAAACGTTGGTGTCGGAGGACGTCGCGAATGGGTATTTGGTGCCGTGATCGAGGGAGAGGCCGGAACCCTGCGTGCCCTCCAAAAACACCATGCCCTCGTCGAACATGATGTCGTCTAAAATCTCCCACACCGGGAGGATCTCGATCCGGTCGGTGTTCCAGATCCAATCGCCCGCTAGCGTGGCGGAGCCATCCCGGGCCAACTTGGCGATCCGGGCCAGTCCGACGCCTTCGGCCGTAGACCCGATCTTCTCGCGGATCGTGGCGAGTTCGCGGTGTTCGTATTCTTCCAAGATGACCGCGGCCCGGGGGTCCACTACAATAGTCACCCGGTCGGGAAGCGTCGCGATTTCCTCTTCCAACTGCTTCGGGAAGAGGACACCACCGGCTCCGAAAAGCAACTGCGTGTCGGGGTTGATCCATCCGCAAGGGACGGACCGGGCGACCCACTTCTGGCCGCCATAATAGAATGAATGCCCGGCGTTGGGGCCGCCGACCCGGACCGCCGCCCGGAAGTGGTGCGCGAGGGCGGCAGCGATGACGCCTTTCCCTTCGCTACCCCATTGCGCCCCGATGAGGGCGAATACTTCAGCCACGTGTCAGTTCCCTCTCGATAAGATCCCAATCCCGGGGGCGCCAAACTCCAACGTCGGCCCCGGCTAGACCCAGCAGGGTAATCCAAGCGTCCTGCTCCTTGGTTAATCTACCCTTCTCGGTCTTCACCTCCCGGAACTTAACCGGCTGATTAATCTTTACGAGGACTAAATCAGGGAACCCCGGCTCTGAACGGCGGCTATCGTGGGTGTGATACGTCTTCCAACCGAGGTACCCAGCCGCCTTTTGAATGGCCTCCATGAATTCCTGCTCGCGCAGGGCCGCCCGGGACATGTACTCAAAGTGTCGCTGTGACAAGACATGTTCAGGCAGATCGGCCCACCCGCCGCAGACGCAGACCACATTGCCCGATTTCGCTTGCATCGCTCTCCTTCCAACTATTGCGCTAGGCCCGGCTGCCACCGTTGGAAGGGGGAACCCGGAGGTCCCATCTCCACGGCCCTGTTATATACCGGCTTCGGGGCACGTAAGCGGCTGCCTAGCAGTGCCATCCTAAACCGCCGCGTTTATGTCCGTCAAGACGTGTGGCTTGGGCGGGTTATCCGGATCGAACCCCATCTTTTTGAGCATCGCCCGTCGCGTTTTTTCTTCGATTGATAAATCGTCGCCTCTCGCGCGTGTGCGCGCGACGGTCTTAGAAGACGATGACGACGACGACGTGCGCGCGCGAGAAGTAACGTCTGGTAACGACGCGGTAACGGCGGTAACGGCGGCTTTACGCCTCTCGCGATACGCCTTTTGCTTCTCGGCGGGAGTTAGCCGAGCCGCCTTTGGTTTGGCGAACGGGTCGGGTTGCCACTTATCCCACCCGACAATACGATACCAGCCTTCATCATCCGGGGCTATCAGGCCGCCACCAATTAGGGGGTCGATGCACTCGTCCATGATGACGCCTCTAGGGATGACGCTCCATGGCCACAGCCCGGTTACTTCCGGTCCGCTCATATAAAAAGATAACGCTTGCGTCATCCGGGCGACGAGTGCTTCCTCAGCAAAAACACCGTCGAACTCCGTGGCGATTAGGTTCGCCTCAAACCATGCGCAACGGGCGAGTGCACCAACGCGGAGATAAGCCGGGTCGTGTAATAGGCGCCGTCCGAAAGACGCATCGAAGCGGACTGTGTTGGGGGGGATTTGAGAACCCACCTACGCCTCCTACTGCAAGGGTGCGGGTTGGGCCGGAGTGGCAGTAGCACCCCGGCCCCGATCCCGCGACATGACGAGCCGTCGCCCGCCATGGTAGTCTAAACCGCTGCCCGGCCCGGCGTCAAGCCGGGTGGCGGGCCGCGTCTAGGCGCTTAGTGAGTTCGACTTGCAACGCGAAGCGCTGTTGATCGGTGAGGTCGCGAACGCTTTTGGCGGTATCCCCGAACATATCCTTGGCCGCCGCCTTGATCAGCCCGGATGGCACGAACGCCTCCGAACTCACCCAGTGCATGAAGGTCTTATTGTCCACCCCGGTCGTTTCTGGTCCCTCCACCGTGGAGTCCAGCGCGTAGATCCCCTCCACGACGCCGACCAGTGCCGCGCCGATCACCGCATCATATGGGTCGGCTTCTTCCGCTTGGTCCGGGAGCGCTACGACGGTACCTCCGTCACCTTCGGGGGCCGGGGGCGGTGCCGGAGGGCCGGGTACTTTTCCGGGCGGCTCCGGGGTCACGGACGGGGCAACCGCCCGGGCGACGGCTTCCGCCAGTGTCTTGGGTTTCTCTTCGACGATCTCCCCGGCGTCGGTGACGATGATTGGCTGGGCGCCGGCGACCGAGGCGACTTCCGTTTCGTCGAGGATACCAAGACCAGCGAGCGACAACGTGAGCCGCCGCTTGGCCTTGGTTTCGGCCTTCATCTTGGCGTTGGAGAGCGCTTCGCCCCGCAGATTGGTGATCGGGACCGAGCCAAGCGAAGAATCCTCGCGGTTGGTTGACATCACCCGTCCGTAGGCCGTGACGTCGTAAGTGTCAGCCGTCTGCTCCTTCTCCAGTTTATAGACGCTGATGCCCCTGATCTCGCGCAGTTGATCAGTGGCGTCGCGCTTGGCGTAGAGGACCAACTTGCCGTTGAGCAGAAGATACGCGAAGGGCGACGTCAGGGGGTTCAGCCCCAACGACTCGCACACTTTGGCGTAATACTCGACCCGCTGGGGCGCCGAGAGGACCGACAGGTCCCCGTGGATAAGCACGATCTCCGCCGCCGACATGGTGGCGATGTCGTCCTCCGTGACCTGCTTTGGCCGGAGTGCTACGGACCGTTCCTGCGTCATGCGTTGGCTCCTTTGCTGTCGTTACACCTTGGGTTGGCACACGACTTACACCGCGAGCGCAGCCCGCCACAGCGGGTGCAGGCTTTCACTCTTTCACTCCTTCCAACTGTGCCAACGACCGCACAACGAAGGGGCGGCTGCCCTCTACGGTGCGGGTGTAGAGGCCGACGATACCATCCGCCGGGTTGTCCGTCAATAGGTTCAGTGCCTCCTTCGGGCGGTCCGCTTCCAGCGACCTCTGGATTTGGTGAAGCAGCCCGCGATACGCGCTGGCGATCTCCTGCCAGCCGACGATCTCCTTGCCCTTGCTGCGCTTCCACGTGACCGACCAGCCCGGCCCTTCCGCCCGGGGGTACTCGCCCATGTGCGACTTCAGGACGTTGATTAGCCGGGCTTCCTGCTCACCATACCCGGCAATCTTGCTGCGCACCAGCAGCAGCGTATCCACGGCCACGGCAAAGTCACGCTCATATGCGAGCAGGTCGTCTGTCGTGCTGGCAGGGTACTTGGCCGACAGATACCGCGACGCCCCGGGCGAGCCGTCCACCGGGGGCGGCAGACAGGGCACCACGTTCTCGTTCCAGAACTTCTCCGACGCGGCGATGATCCCGGCCTCCGTGGCGGGGTCCGACTCGATCCGGTAGTGCGCGAACGTCGCCGTATCTCGGAAGAAGACCGTTACGTCGCACCACTTCTCTTGGGTGACGGCAAGGTAAGAATGGACCTGTGCCTTGTAATATTCCGGCACCCCCTCCTGCCATTCGCGGTCGTTGCGGGCCGTCTTGCCCTCCCACACGCCTTCTTCATCGCCCGAGATGGTGCCATCGATATGCGCATAGTTGATGCGATTGGGGTGCCAGATCGGGTCGGTGTGGGCACCCCCGAGCATCCTGATCTTGCGCCCGGGGTGGTCCTGCTCGTAGACGTCGGCCAGTACCTTCTCCATGAGGGAGCCGAAGCGCATTGCCGCCGACTCTTCCTGTGGGGTGAACGACGGGTCGCCCGTCTTCTCGGCCCAGACATCCCACGCGGAACGCCACGGGCTAATGCCGAGGATGGCGGCCACGTCTGAACCGCCGATGCCTTGCGCCCTGCTGAATGCCCGCTTGATCTCGTCCACCTGCTGGGGGGTAACCGGCTTGCCCCTAGGCATTCTGGGCCTCCGCCGCCGCCCGCTTCTGGGCCGCATGGTACCGGGCGTCGTGGCCCGGCCGGAAGCGCCCGCCCTTGGTCGTCTCGCCGCACCCGCACAGGCAGATTGGGGTAGTCTTGGTTGCCTTAGCCGCGAAGGCCACGGGGTCGCGCCCGGTGCCCGCCAGCATCTTCTTGGTGATCTCGGTTGGCGACCCGTCCGCGTTGGCGACCGGACCGAGGCTCTCGCCCGGGAGCAGATCGTCGTCGGTCTTTAGGGGCGTGTTCTTGGCCCCGGTGTCCTTCTTGCCCGGCTTTGGTGCCGGTCCCGCTGCGCGTAGACCCATTGTGTCCTCCAACTCGCTGGGGGCGAAAAACCGCCCATTGCCGCCATGCCCATGGTGTGGGCAGAACAACCGACCGCCCCACTCGCCATCCAGCAGGGCGCCATGCCCGTCTGGACACCGGGGGGAGAAGAACCCCATTGACCGCTCCTTCCAACTACGGCGCCAACCGGCGCCAAACGAACCGTACCACCCGCCGGGCGGTGCGTCAATACGTGCGGTGATCGTGCGGCATCGGCCGCCAGCAATGGCGCCCGTTCTTGGTCCGGAAGGGGCACTCCGGCTTGCCCCGACTGCGCAATATCGCCCGGCGCCGGCGCTGGCACTCCCGCGAGTGCTTGCGCACCCGGGCGGCAAACTCTGGGTCGGCCGCGATGCGCGCCTTCCGCTTATCCCATTGCTCAGTCATCGGTCGTCGCTCAGGGCCATGGCCCACAGGAGGATGACCGCGAGGATGAAGAATACCGACGGTGCCATTACCTGTCGTCCTCGATGATCTCGTCCGCATGTTCCATGTTGTAGCGGTTCTCCGCGTACCAGACGGCCTGTGCCTCCTCGTTGTAGTGAGCATAGGCGCTCACGGGCGGGATGCCGTCGCCCCGGCGTCGCGCCCGGACTGGGCGCCCCTTGGCTCGCTTGGCGTAGGCGTCCATGGCTTCGTAGTATGAGGGGCCGCGTTCGTCCTCAAAGCACATGCAATCGCCGCCGCCGTGGTCGTGCATCTGGCGGAATTCGGCATCCGGGTTGTCGTGGAGGACGCTACTGCGCTGGGTGGACCGACACTTGACCCACTGGCCCGCGTCATTTACCCAACCGCTGATGCACCGTCCGTCGGCATCCGGTTCGTAGGTGTGGATGCTGTCGGTCCAAGGTGTGGTGGCCATTTCCCTTCCAACCTTTCCTCGTGCCCTGCCATCATCGGTGCCGGGCGGGCAGCCCCGGCAGACTCCCCGGAGGGCGTTTCGGCTAGCTGGCGTAGCCGCGCAGCGAGTCGTCGGCGTCCTGAAGGCGCTCGATCGTTATCGCGGCCGTCCGGCGTGCCCGGGCGAGCCGTGCCCGCTCCTTGCGGGCCTCGATCATCTGGACCTTGTAAGCCTCCACGTCCAGCCCGGCCGCCTTGGCGCCTTCGGCCAGCCGCTCCGCCGCATGGAAGCGGGCGTCGTGGCCGGGGAAGAAGCGCCGCTCCGTGATCTGCCCGCAACCGCACAGGCATTCCTTCTGGCCAACGACCGTGACCGCCCACGTCCGGGCGGAGCCGCCGCCGTGGTTGGCCCCGCCGCAGGAGCATTCGCAGATGGCCTTCACGCTGCCCATGCATTCGGGGTTGCAGATCATCCCGGCCGCCTTCATGGCCTTGGTCTTCTTGACCCGGAGGTCGCGCCGACCGAGGACGAGATCGACCAGTGCTTCGGCTGCCCCGGCTTTGCTAGTAGCCTTGGCGGAGAGGTCGCCAACGGTGGCGGTCCAGCCCTTGCCGCCGCCGGAGTAGGTGGGGTATTCGCCGGTCTCATCCACGATGGCGTTGTCCGCCAGCCCGATCCTCAGTTGCGTTTCCGTGGTCATTGCACTGGTCCCTTCCAACTGACCTGCCATCCTCAGCGCCGGGAGGTCACCCCGACGGACCCCCTCGCGGGGGTTTCGGCTAAGCGTTCTGCGCCCGGAAAGTCGCCACCTTCTGCCGCCGGGCGTCGTGGCCCGGGAGGAAGCGGGAATTTTTGCCCTTCGGGAACCCGCCACACCCGCACCCACACTCGCTGCCGAGGCGGGGGTCGCACTCGCGATGGAAGCGATGCCCGAGGCCCGGGTCGAACGGGAGGTCGCGAGACGCGGCCTTACAGCGGATCGCTTCACACTGGAAGCGGTAAGGTTCGCCAATTACCGCTTCCGGCACCGCCCCGGTGCTGGGGCAGTCGCAGTATTCGGAGTGTTCGCCCCAGCGGGCGTAGAACTCAGGGCAGGTCATCTGCCCGTCGCTCACTGCGTTGTCGTCGCCCGCCTTGTCGAAACAGGGCTTGCAAACGCCCGTCGTCCGGGTGACCATCGTGCCCATGTTGGCCTTCTGGTGCACCGCTCCGCATGCCTCGCAGGTTGCCGTCCCCGCGTTTCTGCCCTTATTGAACTTGCCCGTCTGCGTGATCATCGTGTGCCGTTTCCTTCCAACTGGACCCCGTGTTCGGGATCGGTATGCGGAAGCATACCATGTTGCCTGTCAATTTGTCAATATATCACAGTGACCCGGACCACGCCCCGGGACGGGAACGCCAACCGGGCGAACGCCCGCCGGTCCAAATCAACGAGCCGCTCCCCCGGACAGGCGCACCAATCGGTCAGCCTCACGCGCAAGCACGACTCACCCACGCACACCCGTACGAGGCGCCCCCGCCAGCGCGAGCCTAGCGCCGCCCTGAGCCTAGGACCGGCCGCTGCCTCCCCGGGGCGCCACCGGTACCACGTCGCTTGGCCGGAGATGCCCCTCCGTGACACGGGAAGGGCCATGGACTCCTCCGGACGTGCGAGCGGGCCATGCGCCTCATCGGGCAGCCACGGAAAGCCCGGGTGCGTCAGGATGGCTAGCGCTAGCAGGAGTGTCGCCCTCATGACACTTCGAACCAACCAAAGCACGTCGCCAGCAGATGATCATAATCACCGGCCGTGGCCTCCTCCGTGAAGACCGCGACGTCGCGCTTGGAATACCCCGCCTTCTTCAGCGCCACCCGTGCCGCCCCGAGGACGGCGAACGCGTTACCGTCCGTGCCGATTAGGGCTAGCGGCGGCTTGGGGTTGGTGTGCTGGTTGCATACGCCAATCGTCGCTTCCCCATTCGCGAACCGGATAAAGGCCGTGCACGTGATAGGGTTCTGGCAGCCCACCCCGGGTGCCTGACAAGTCGTCGGCATATCGTAGGGCGGGTAATCGTCTTGGCGGCACATGGGTGTCTCCTTCCAACCGTGGGCGCCCCCAATCGGCGCCCGAACGTCAGACGGTACACCCGCTCGCGCTGTTTGTCAATACGTGCGGTTAGGGTTTGGCCTTCTTCTTGGGACCCTTCGACCCGCCCGCCGCCGCCGCGTTAGAGATGGCAGCCGCCTTAGGCTTGCTCATCCCGTGCTTCTTCAGCGCTTCGTACATCACCGGTCGCTTGATCGACGGCCCCGGCGTCTTGCCACCCGGCATGTCCGGCTCCTTTGTAAATATCCTCGATGCACACCGGGCAGATCCGGAGGATCGACTTGGCGTAGATGCGGGAGCGCCCGCCCATCGTGTCAACGGTTCCAGCGGACTCCTCGACTGCGACCTCCGCCAGATCCCATATCGTCAGGTGCTTGCACTCGTCGCAGCGGTTGACTTCCCTAAGCATGCCGCCTCCTTAGGTGGTGGAAGGTCCCGGGCCGGGCACACTAGCCCGGGACCTTCCATGAGGATCACCGCCAGAGCAACGTCCAGTGGGCGCAATCCGACGATGGCAGAATTACCAGATTGCCGGGTTTCCGGCTGATCGCCTGTGACCCGCACCCGGGCGGGGCAAATGCGAACCCGGGCGGGGCGACCCACGCACCGGACTGGGTGCGTACGCGCAGGTTGCGGAAGGCCGCCGTCCCCGGGCCGGGGTCCGTCTCGCTCCACTTCTCGATAACGGCTTGGAAGACACCGAGGCAGTTGCGATTGGTGTAGCGGGCGAGGGCGCGGCCGTCCATGCTGATCGTCCAGACCCCGGCGGTGCGAACGGCCCGGAACGAGTGCCATGCCCCCGGGATGGTGGGGATCGGCCGCCAAGCGATCCCGTCCACCTTGCCGGTCTGGATGCGCCACGCGAAGCCCTGCGGCTGCTCCGGTCCGGAGGCCAGCCCGGCTTGCAGGAACGTCCCATCGCGGAGGTAGCCGCCGGTCCAGATGTAGGGCGGCGTCGCGGGCGCTGGCCCCGTCTGCGGGCGATACTGGATGCTCGCCTCCCAGCCCGTCCAGCAGCCCGTCGTCTGCGTCTGCGCAGACACAAACCATGGGCCGAAGGCGAGGACGGCGGCGAGCAGGAGCGTCATGCGTTCTGCGCGGGGAACGTGGTGTAGGTCATGGCTACGTCATGCACGGGGCAGGTGATCGTCTGCGGGATGCGGAAACCATCTGGCGTGTAGACGCAGTTGCAGCGTACGGTGAACGTGGTCGTTCCCCCCAGCGTCTCCGTCTTGATCGTGTACTGGCAGCGGTGTTCCAGCCCGGCCCACCAGACCCCACAGTCCGGGCACTTCCAAGGGGCCATCAGAAGCGGACCCCGAGTTGGGTAAGAACCCACACGAAGGCCACGCAGACGACAACGATCAAGATGATCTGGATGACCCAGCCGAGGATCGCGTTCACAGCACGGTCACCTTGTTAGGCTGCCCTTCGGGGGTGACGACCTCGACGATTGTTCCTTCCTTCAGCGTCGGGGCGGTGCTGCTCGTCGTCTTGGACACCGTAACGGCGGTCAGGACGAGCGACAGGATGGCGAGCAGGGCCGACGTGAACATGAGGATTGCGTCTTGTTGGTCTTGGCTAACGTAGACCCCGAACGACACGAGCAGGATCATCGCGGCCCGGATAAGCCCCACGATGAGCGCCGGGTCTTTGAGCAGTGCGGCCATGGTGCCCTCCTACGTGAGAGTGGACGAAGCAAGGAGCGTCGTCCCGGTCTTGTTGATCCGGACGAGCTGCTGCGTCCCGCCCGTGGTCAGGATGACCGCGTACTGCGTGGTGCTGTACGCGAACGGCGAGTGGAGGCGAATGCTGCCGGTCCCGCCCAACTTGACGAGCGCCGCCCCGCTCTCGATGTCGTACAACTGCGTCCCGGCCGGGGCCGTGATGACCCGGGCCGTCTTGTCCTTTGCTGGAACCATCTCACCTCCGGGGGTCGGGTCGTCGCCCGCCTTGTCAATCGTCTTCCAGATCTCGCCGTTGCCGCCGAAGGCGTTGGGGTAGGCCGCCTCCGCCTCAAACGGGAGGAGCCATTCGCCCGCCCGCCCGTACTTATCCCGGCGCGTGTAGGCCGCATCGCCCCACGACTGGCGCATCCGCCAGTAGCGACCGGAGGGCGACATCCCCTGCGCGAGCGGCCCCTTCGGGCCGACCAGCCAATGCCCCTTCTTGCCGTACATATGGGCGCCCGCGTTGCCCACCGGGAAGGGCAGAATGCCCGACGGGCCGCATCCCCACCAATTATTCGGCCATGGGGTCGCCACACTGACGGGGCCGAACTGGGTTAGGACCTGTAACTGCGTCTCGATCCATGCCGGGCTGCCGGGAGTGTCTTGCAACTGCCAGTAGGAGTCGATCTTGCGAGCGTTGCCGTCGATGCCGGGGATGCCTTCGACCTTGGCCATCTGCCACACGGCAGAGGGGAAACTGCCCTCGACGTTGGGGATGCCGTCACCGGGGAACGCGCCGTGACCGTTCTTCAACCACGAGTAGGTAGTGAAGGCCGATGCGCTGTTGAACTCAAAGGTTCCTTCATCTACCTTCTCCTGCCACATGCGGATGGCAGTCGCGGCAAAGGCAACGCAAGCCCCCACCCCGTTTTGGTCGAGGCACGGTCCCATGTCGTAGTCAAGATCATCGGGGATGGCGACTTCCTGAACGATGAGGTCGGCCATGTTGTAGTTGCGCGGGTCCGTCCGCGCGGCGATGGCCTCCGGGTGGTCGTACAGGTATCCGAGGCTGGGCATGGGCTACCTCCCTGCGATGTGGGCGTCGAGCTCGGTCCAGCCGAACAACCCCAGGACGATGAACATGACGATGACGAGGGTGCGCCAGTTGGCGACGAGGAACATGCCGAGCGTCTTGACCGGCTGCACGCGAGCCTGAACGGTGATGTCCTCGAGCTCCTCTTTCTTGAGATGGGCGTTGAGGACGACGATGTGCGAGTCCAGCGCCGTCTCCAGCTTCACGAACCGATCGACGATCCGCTTCGTGTTGTCGGCCAACTCCTCCGCGTGCTTCGTCTCATGGGCGGACCAGCGGATCGTGGCGCCCGACGCGTTCTCGGTCAGGCGGTCCATGATCCGCCCCTCCATCGCGGTCAGGAGGCCCGTGATGTGGCCCATGAGGGCGAGCATGTCAGCGCCCGAGAGGCCGCTGCCGTTGCCGTTGCTGGGCTGCGGCTGGTCGGTCACATCTCCTCCAGTTGTTCGTCAAGGGACCAGATCTTACCGCCCGCCGCGATGGTGAGCGTCTGCGACTGGACGGAAAAGCGCGCCCCTGAAAGGCCGAGCGTAGTAGTCGTGATTTCGTACACGTCATCGGGCATCCGGCGGAGCATCGCGGGGAACTGATTGATCCTGCTGGCCGCGGGCCGGGCGCGGCTCTCCCGGTATTTCTCGGATAGGTGCTGCGCCAAACGGAACGGGAGCGCGGCCGATGCCACGTATTGCTGTGGGGCCGCGCTATCGGGGTACGCCTCGATTTGCAGGGTCCTTTCCGAAGGATAGTAACCGTGACGCAGAATCGAATGCTCGTCCCCAGCGGACCCCACGACGTTTAGATCGGTAAACTGGATGCAACCCGTTGAGTCGATACTGTCTGACCCAGTATGGATGATGACCGAATTAACCGTTGCTTCGGCCCCCACCACAAAATCTGCCAACCCGGTTAGGACGTCATCATTCAGCGCTTCGGCGGTCGCCTTGATGCGGGACTCGTCGATGGTCGTTACGAGGTATTCGTAGAAGTACGGAGCAGTCAACGTCGGGACGATGTAGTGACGCGACCCACTTTGCGCGTTTACCCACCCAAGCCCAGACAGGGCATCGGTACGCGAGAGTTCGAAGTCGGGTACGAAGGTAGCCCCTTCTTCTGCCGGTAGGCCAAGCAAAGACTGCCAGTTGGTGCCGGTGCGCCGAGAAACAATGGGCGGCAGGTACGGCGGATTGCGCAGGTTCCGCGATACGCGGATGGACGAGACGTAGATGTGTACTTCGTTGGTCGTGTGTTGGTTCTCTACCCGGAAGTATACGTTGTCTCGGTCGGCTGTGGGAGTCCAGTCGAAAATGTACGACTTCCAGTCCCCTGTCAAAAGTTGTGCCGTTGCTTCGTCCCCCGGAGCGCCGAAAATCCCGTATACGTTCCACCCAACATCCGCATGGATCGTGGCCGTTAGGCGGTACGTGATCCCAGAGCGGAACGTCTGGGCTAGGTTCAACTTCCCCGAGTGATACGGATTAGCGCCCTGTACCCAGACATCCGTTACGGTGGAGGGGTAATCCGGCCCTCGTGTTTGTACCGTAGTGGGGATAGTTCGGCTGTAATACGACCAATCGTTATTGGCGGGCGATGTCCAAGTGAGCGTGGACCCGTACTCAATGCAGCGCTGGTGCGTGAAGTAGCACCACGCGTTGTAGCCGTAAGAGACGTCGTAGGTACTAACGTAAACCGACAAGCGCGCACGGCGTACTTGTGTGGTGGGGGTCCACGACCATGTAATCGTGTGCCATGCCCCGTCTGCGTTGATCTCCGCTGAGAGAGAGGCATCGCCCGGGGAATCCACGTTGAATACAGCGACTCGCCAGGAAGAGGGAGCGCCGGGGGCGATGTCGATGCAGAATTGGTAGGTCACCCCCTTATTAAATGACCCCCGCAAATCGGTCCAGCATCCCTCGTTTTGCTTCCCGGATTGCCACCTGATAACTTGCCCGTAAGTGTCCGGGTGTACGGGTGAGGTGTACTGCCCCTGCGTATAGTCCATGATAATGGACTGATAATCCGTCGGCCGCCGCGACCTGTCGCCGGTGATGTACACATTGCTGCCGTCCGGGTCAACCCGCCAACTAGTCAGCCGGGAGCCGTACTCTGCGGAGTCGCTGATGACGTAACTTGGCCCCCACCGGGCGAGTCGGTTCTCCCAATTGGACAGGAATGCCGAGCCGTAAGGGACCCGCATCTCTGGATCTCCGCCCAATCCGTCGATGATGTCTCCGTTGACGACCGGCGTTTCCACCGTCCCGATGGCGGCTTTGATGGCATCGCCTGACGTAAGGACGATCCTATCGACTACCCCGGCCGCCCCCGTATATCCGCTCACGTAAACGGACAGATTGGAACAAGTGGCCGAGTTGACGACCCCCCGTACGGTTACTCTGGTCCAAACCTCTGAGGTACTCCCGCTAGAACTAACGCCGACATTTAGGGCCAACGTCCCGTTGGACGAGTACCCAGTTACACCGACTGTGAGGGCCACGATCCCTGTCTGCTTAACCCAAGCCGACAGGGTGATGACTGTGTTCTTGTCCCAATATCCTGCAATCGGCTGGGTCGCCGCCGAGGAAGACTGGTAGCCATAGGTCCCCGCATAGGTGTTGCGGTACTCCATGGCGTGCGCCCCAAACCCCGGGGGGCCATCCGTGACCGCCGCTATGGCCGCATAAGTCCCAGCCGTCCAGTCAGCCAGCGAGCCGCCGATGAAGTCCCCGTTGCGGACCAAGTTATCGGTCCCGTCCAACAAGTGTTGCCGGAGTATGTCCCTGCGTATGTCGCGCAAGGAGCGGGTCCTCTTCGGCATCGACGCCGAAGAGTGCGACATGCTGAACAGAGGGTCACGGGCATAAACTGTAACGTACGGCTGCGCGGCCTTGTCATTAGGCACGATCCGCTCGATTACCCCTGTAAACAACGGATATGTCACCCCGTTATGGGTTGCCCGCAGCCGTACTGGGCTGCCCTGCGAGAGTTGCCGCTTGACGGGGGCTTCTAGATAGACTGTGGCGCTCGACCCGCCGTTAAGTTGGACGGCATCGACATACACTACAGATACAGAGTCGGAGTTATTCCTAAGGTAGACGACCAACCTGTCTGTGCTTGTGGGGGACGTAAACGAAAGGGTGTACCTAGCCCAAGAACCCGTCCCCGTTAGGTTGTTAGTGGCCCAACTCCCGGGGGTGATCCCGTCGCCCACTCCGAGCGTCAGGCTGGTGTTCCCCGACGCGACCTTCAGATAGCACGACAAGGTATAGGTAGCCCCGACCCGGAAACTCTGCCCCCGGATTTCGGTCCACACGCCCGCGTACTTCTTGGCCGGGAGCGCCACAGACATGCAACGAGCGCCCGCCCCGGTTGGAGCGTCCGCTATTTGCCCAATCGTCGCGCCCGATCCGACAAGCCCACCCGCCGCCACGACTGCCGCCCATTGCGTGGCGTAAGGAGTCGTGCAAAAGTTATACTGGTTTCGTGACGTGATGGCTAGGTCTTTTAGCGACCCGTTGAACCAATCCGCCGTACCCGTCCCGGCGACTAAGACGCTCGCCGCCCCTGTGTTCCCGAGTGAACAAATGGCGTACGAAGTCGTCCTGTTCACCCCGTCGATATAGATGTAGCAGTAACCATCCGTGGCGCGCAGGGCTAGGACGTGGTACCAGACTCCGTTGGTTAGGGCGACAGTTGACACGACCCCATCTGATGTCCCGATGGTCCCGCTCGTCTTCCCCCACTTGACGTAACCGTTCTCGTCTATGCGCAGGAACCAACCCGTACTGGCGATGTTCTTCTTGGCGATCAGCCCGATTTGCCCGGCACTTGGTCGCGCAGTCACCTTTACCATAACACTGACAGTGACGCCCCCCGCACCGGCCAACCATTCGTTAGCGTCTGCGATTGTAACGTAACCGCTGGACCCGTTGAAGGTGAGGCCGGTCCCGGTGTTGCCCGGTACCTTGTCGCAAGCAGCCCCGTATGCGACCCCCGCCGCCGAAATAGCCCCGTCTAGGGCGCCGTGCCTCTGGCGCAGGACCGTTCCCGATGCCTCGTCCATGCGCCATAGGAACTCTTGGAGGTACTTAGCGCCGAGGTAGGCATCGATCTGGTCGGTCGTTGACCACCAGCGCAGGTCGTTCTCAAACGAAGGATTCTCGATAAGGTTGCGCTGCGGGGTAAAGAAGCGGTCCGTATTCTTACAAGTCAGGGTCAACTCGCCCTGCGCATCCGCAGAGAAGTCGGCAGATCGGCCACTGACTCGTCGGATTTCCATAACCCGGGCGGAGATGTCGTCGATGGCGTCCGAATAGCCGGGGTCCACGCCCAAGTCGTAGTGCCGGGCGATCTCCGTAGCGGTCAGCGCCCGGCCATAGATGGCGACGTCCGAGAACTTCCCGATGAAGTAGCCGACCGTGAAATACGTCGTGGTATTCGGGACCGTACGGGAAGATGCCTGAGCCGAACCCCACGCGACGCCATCGACGTAGAGTTGCATTGACGACCCAGTGTAGTTGGCCACGACATGGTGCCAACCGTAAGCCATGACCGGCCCAGTCTGCGTGTCGGCCGTACCGGCGGAGTCGTAACGCTTGAACACCAACCCGTTAGTCGTGGAGTGGGTGACGGTGTAGCCGCCAAGGTTGGACGCTGCTATCTTACTGAACAAAATACGGTCGGTCGAGTCGGCCTCGTGCCAGAACCACCCCTCCGCCGCGAAGGCGGCTGTCCCCTGTGCGACGTCCACGTACGCTTCGGCTGTCGTGGCCAAGACCCCTGAGCCGCTGGCGATTGTCGCGCACATCCGCGGGACGGTGGATTTGATGGGTGAGTAGTCGAGAGAGAGGGAGGGGGCGGGCGAACCGGCGAATGCAGCGGGGTCGGATGGGCTTACTTCGTTGCGAACTGCGGGTAGCGAGATGGCCGCGGAATACAGGCTGCTGATTTCAGCCCCGCTTAACGCCCGCCCCCAAACAGCGACCTCATCGTAGGAACCAGTAACCCCGGCCCCTTCGTAGTAGCAAATCCCGAAAGGTGCAGTTGACGCCGTGTATGGCGTGCCCGTACCCGTGGTGGCCCCTACACCGAGGGTTCCGTCCTTATAGATCCGTACGGTCGTCCCGTCCCACGTCGCTACGACGAAGTGCCAGTTTCCGTCGTTGACCGCCGCAGTGCCGGTGGCGTTCTTCCAGTCGGCGAACGTGGCATTGGGGTAGTAGAAGTTGGGGTAGCCCCCCGAGGTCTGATAGAGAACGTACGAATATTGGTTGACTGCGCCTTTGCCGACCAGCGGGCCATTGGATGAAGCCGTATTCTTGACCCATAGCGCGAGGGTTAGGTTGGTAAGTCCGTTCAGGGCGGCATTGGACGCTACTTGGACGTTGGACGCCCCGCTCATGGTCACGGCCGTGTTGCTGTCCCCAGTCAGGGGTCCTGCCACCCCAAACGTAGGGGCCGGGCTGGTGGTGTAGGTCCCGTCGAGGGCGGCCGTCCCCTGCGCGTTGTCCGCTACCGTGCCTGACGACTCGCCCAGTCGCCAATACGCGATGGGGTTCAGCGCCAAGACAGCACTGGAATATCCGAGGCCGGGCCTCTCGTCATCTAATCGCCAATAGGCTACTGGGGACGCGGCCCGGATCGTGTCGGCGTAGACCTCCGCGTCGCTCTTGTTGGCCCAGTCCACCTCGATGATCGGAGTCGGCAGTGTGTCCCCGGTCCCGGCGTAGTGGTAGGTTACCTCTGCCTGAGATAGAGCGCGGGAGTAGACCGCCACTTCTGCGAGCGACCCCGTAAAGTACCCATAGAGGCTCCCGTTGTAGCCCGCCCCGATGCGCAACTTGGCTGTCGTGAAGTTGTACGGGGTAACGGCCATGGAACCGATGGCCTTGGCGACCGTCGTGCTGGAATAGCGCGAAGTCCCGTCGATCCAGATGTTCGCACCGTGGCCGTTGCGGACGAGAACGACATGGTGCCAAGAGTTGTCGCAGACGCTCACCGAGGAAGTGATCGTCGTAACCGTGCTGGTGTCGTCCCCGATCCAGAGGGTTACGTACCCGCTAGTGTCGAGGTAGGCTTCCCAGCCGAAGTTAGCGTCCACCCGCCGCGAGACGACGGCCATGGTCGCAGCCGGGGCGGATGCCTTCTTGATCCAGAACTCGACCGTGACGATCCGCGACAGGTTGTACTGCAGGGACCATCCCACATCGAGGTACTGCGAGTAGGCCGCGTCAAAGGTAATCGCCGTGGGCGATGGTGTTTCGTCGGTTAGCGGCCCGGTGGCGCCGAAGGTTGGCGCCGTCGTGGTGTAGACCACGGTGGCGGTATCCCCGTGATAGTGGTCGCGAACGGTCGCGCCAGCCGTATCCCCCATGCGCCAGTAGCCGAGGAGGTCGGGGGTCTGCCGTACCCGCTCCCGATAGGGCGCGGGCATTAGAGGCTAATCCCCTGCCGCGCTAGTTCGCGCTGCAAACCGGGGATGAGGGCGGCGGCAAGGCGAGTCGCGAAGTCACCGTACGGGTCGAGGGTCGGCCCGTTGAAGTCCACATCCATGTCGATGTTGTAATTAGTGGTGGCGCTCCCGCTCCCGCTGGCGTAGTAATCCGTGCCGCCGCCGCCGCCTCCGCTGTCGTAGGTTCCGGCATCGACCTGCGACTGGTACTCCGCCGCCGCGTCGATGTTGGCCTGAACGGCTGCCTGTGCCTCATCGAAGAGGCGCTGCAACTCCTCCGCCTCGCGCCTGTGGCGTTCGATTTCTGCGCTGATTTCGGCGGCACGCGCCAGTAGGATCTTGCGGGTCGCCTCCGAGGTCTTCGGGTCGTTGAGCCGCTTCATGATGGCAGTAAGAGATGTCGCGAACGCGTCGATCTCGGCGTAGACCGCCTGAACCTCCGGGGGAGCCTTGGCCAGTTCCTCGCGCCGGATGATCTCTTGCCCTGCCTGTTCGATGGACGACATCTGCTCCATGGACGACAACTTCGCCCATATTTTGGCCAGCTCGCGCATTGTCTTATCGAGCGAGGCCGTGATCGCCTCTGCCGTCATGCGCGGCCAGATCGACAGGAACGACTTGAAGTTCTCAAACTGGGCCTTGATGGTTGCCAGTTTGGCCGCCGCGACGCGGGCCGCCTTCTCTAGACCAGTCTCGATTGCCGCGGCCATGCCGCCCCCGCCGCCGATAGCGCTAGAGGTCCGGCTGATGGCATTCTGAAGGTCACGCAGGAACGAATCGATCGGTTCGGTCTTGATCTTGGCCGGTGTCACCGGCGTAGTCGATACTCTATTCTTGACGGCCTCTACCTCGTCGGCCAACGTCTTAGTGGCGTTGGCGACCGCCCCCGCCTTGGACGCCATGCCCGCGGCCATCGACCCGACCAGCCCGGACCCCCAGTTGTAGGATGCCGCCCATGCCGGTCCTTGCAGTTCGGCAAGGCGCTTCAGCATCACGCCCACAGTGGCTTCCGTCTGCTTCCGCACCGACGGGTCCCCGGACTTCAGCCCCTCCTTGATCGCTTTCCCCGTGAGGGCGGCGATCAAATAGGCGACCTCAACGCCCTTACTCATCTGCTGAGTGATGGCGATATTTAGAGAGGACAGGGCATCCATCCAAGCCGTACGCCCAGAACGCAGCGCCTCCCCCATGGCGCCCGGGATCATGCGGGAGATTTCGACAGCCCGGAGCGCGGCCTCGCTCAACTTCGCATTAAACCCGGCGCCATATGCCCGGGCGACCTTCTCGCCCTGCAACTTAGCCTCAGCCTCTCGCCTAGCGAACTCTGCGGCAGACTGCCGGTTGGACTCCGCGGGGTCCCACTTGTAGCCCTCGTAGGTGGGGACCGACATCTTCGGAGGCTGCCCCAAACGGCCTAGGTCAAGCCACGACTTACTCTGCGTAACCCATGGTGGAGGCTTGGCCGCCTCCCAAAACGCATCCCAAGCAGTAGCCGCGGGGCCAAGCGCCGTTTGCAGCGCATCCAAACCGTTAATCAGAACGTCCACGGCCGACTTCAGGATGGGCAGGAACGTGGTGCCCACCTTGGTGAGCATCTGGCCGAAGGCGTCCGACAGGTTGGACATCTTGCCTTCTAGCGTCTCCGATTGCTTGGCCATCATGCCGTTATAGCGACCGAATTCGCCCGCTGCTGCCTTCCACGCATCTGTGCCGGAGATGGCGCCCTTCTTGACCTGCTCTGCCAACTTTTCCAGATTGGACCGAGCCTCACCCGACATGGCGCCGA
>Ga0315284_10003935_pt1 | contig 21086 bp, 37 predicted proteins | sample YL17G09_16_MG_FD_203696 | JGI IMG/M metagenome (GOLD analysis project Ga0315284, IMG submission 203696) | Sediment microbial communities from Yellowstone Lake, YNP, Wyoming, USA - YL17G09_16 | ecosystem: Environmental > Aquatic > Freshwater > Lake > Sediment | place: USA: Wyoming | collected...
AATCGGTTCCATTGACAAATGGATTAATAAAGGAAAAACAGACTCAACAGAAGAGTAAATTAATTAAGTCCCCTCTACACTGAGGGGATTTTTTTTGTATATTTGCCAAATGAATCAATATGTTGAAAGAGAAATTCATTACACTGATGATGGTAGATTAATGGATGGGTCATATGCAATCATGATGGATTGGGAAAAACCTGTAATGGAATTTCAAGCAGAACAGATCTGTAGAAATGGAGGTAATATTTTAAACGTTGGTTTTGGTATGGGATTTATCGATGATGCAATCGAAAGATACGATATTAAAGGTCATACTATCATTGAATTACATCCAAGGGTTCAAGACGAAATACTAAAAAGAGGATGGGCTAAAAAAGAACACGTTAAATTGTTATTTGGTGATTGGAGAAAATTTCTTCCATATCTCCCCAAATTTGACGGAGTTTATATTGATACGTGGGATGGAACTCATTATTGATTTTGCATCAAATGTTGAGGAGATATTAAACCCTGGTGGGGTGTTTAGTTTCTTTAATAACCCTAAAGATGATCTTGATCGTGATCATATACAAGATGATGTTTTTTATAAATTAAAAGATAAATTTAATATTAGAGTTGAATCTATGAAAATACCTCATGTAGATGACGCAATAAGACAAACAGGACATGAGGATATATCGTATTGAAAACCTGAGAATAGTATTTACCACTCACCAATTTTTACGTTAAAATGAATAAGACCCCAACACCCACACAAACTACCAAAATAAAATGGGAAGTTGTTTATGAGGACGAAGATTGTATATCTGTTTGGAAATATGATGTAAGGAAAACGATTAATGGTCCTGTGGAAGTCGAATACAAATATAAGAGAGGGTATACACATCCGTTAGATAAGAAAAAAACATTGGGTGATTTGGCTAAAGAAGCTAAAAAAGAAGCAAAATTAAAGAAGTCTCAATCTTGATTCAATAATGGACTTTAATTTAATTAAGGTTTGTTTGTCTAAAGAATCAATAACGTCTGATGTGTTTTCAATTACAAGTCTATCTAAAACTGATTCATTTTTGATTTTAGATTCATCAACTTCATATACATTACCAAAACTATAATCACTTTCTTCAAAATTTTCATACTCAGTATCTCTTCTCTCACTACCCTCCCACATATTCCAATTACCGTCACTAAGTTGTTGTGTTGCGGAATCTTTTACCCATTCTTCATCATAAGAATCAAACTCCTGTGTCATATTGTTAGTGTAATTACAACTACCCCACGAACTATAATCCATATTGTAACTTTTCGCAACAGGTATTACTAATTGTTCAATTAGTTCCCTGTTTTTCATTTGTTCCTTATTATTTGCAAAAAGATCTGCAATTATTTCATCGTTAATTTCTAAAAACTTTGAAAAAAATTCAACATCTTCATGAGTTACCTCAATACTATAATATCTTGAAACTTCTTCTAAAATACTATATGCGTCTTCATAATCAGACTCATATGGGTTTCCGATAGGAAAATCCTGATCAATTAATTTTACAGAAATTGATACTAATTGTTTTTTTGATAATTTTGAAAATTGACTTTGATCTGTCATGTTAATAAATATAAAAAAGGTGAGATTTCTCTCACCTTTTAATAATTCAGCTTTTCTTCAAAGTTTTTCATAAGTTGGACGATATTGTCCCTACCAACAGGATTTGCTGAGTGAACATTCCAAGATGGAAGAGGAAGACCATTTGTCCAACAATATTCACATAACCATTTTGCGGCATCATATCCTGTTTTTTCATAATATTTGAAACTTTCAGTCTGTGTTGTCGGATCATAGTTAATTTCTGCCAAATCGTGATCAAATGATACCTCTTTAGGTAATCCATTTTTTGTAACCCAATTTACAAAATCATCGTAAGTTCTAACAACATCCCACCCTTCGGTTTTTGGACATCTTACATCATCAAGATATAGTTTTTTCATTTCTTTTTTTGTTTTTTGTAGGATTCGTTTCCTACAATTTGATATGCCTCAGCTAAAGACATTACTGCATCATCAATAAGTTTTTTAGCCTTTTTTATTTTTTTTGTTAACGGATGACTAACTAAATGGTCATCTATCATACATGTTTGTACATGTAATCTATCCATTAATTCTAAATAATGACCATCATTTATTTTATTTTTCATGGGTAATCAATTTGTTTTGTTTCAATATCAAAATCTACAACAATTGGTTTGTTCGCATATTCATATCTTTCGTTAAGAACAGAGGCATTTAAGAATTCAACACCATTAAAGCTTTTTTGACCATAAGCACAATGGATATGTCCACAAACATGAATTTTTGGTTGAACTTCCATGATTCTGTGAAATAAATCTTCACAGCCGACTCTTTGTCCACTTGGAGTCCAATCTAACATTCCATGAGCAGGCCCATGAGTAATTAAGATGTCAGTATTACCAGGGATTTTTGCCCACTTCTCGGCAAGTTTTTCTCCTCGTGGTAAGTTGAACGCCCAATCATAAAATTCAGGTTGCCAAGGACTACCATAGAACTTTACACCATCAATTACAACCTCACTATCAAAAAGATAGATGATGCCTCTTTCTTTAAATTCTTCTGCAATGTCAGTGTGCATCTCAAAACCAAAATCGTGGTTACCGGCAATGAAGATTTTGTATTTGAAATCGGTCATAGCAAACCAATTCAAGAAGTTTGTGATTTCATGGCTCTTACCCATGCTAGTACAATCACCAGCATGAACAAGAACGTCACCACTACCAAGAATGTTGTTATAGGCATTACTTGTTAAATGATTGTGTTTGTTGTGTGTGTCACTGATGAATGTAATTTTCATAAAATACTGTTTTTATCGTCTTCTTCAAATTTTCCAAATAGGTCATCCCCTTTATAGTCAGGATGATTTTCTTTCATGTAGTCAATTCCTCGAACCCAAAGATACGAAATAATTCCGACTACAATAACCATTAATAGATAAACTTTCCACATATTATTTTAATTTTAAATTTTAATCCCACCAACGTTCAATATTTTCTTCCATTAACTTGAATAACAATTTTCTTGCTCTGTCATGATTAATATGACTAATATTCATTGCAATAACTTGTTTATCCTCTTTACGGTCTTTTCCTCCAAATACACCTTCCCCATTTAGGACTCTCTTGTAAATTAGAGGGTACTTCTTGAAGTAATCCTCAAAGTTTTCCTCAAGTAATCTAGACTCCCATGAACTAATTCCTGGTTTATCTTCAATATCTTCAAACCAATGTTTTGTCCTGTGATAATTAGAATATTCAGAACTATAAGTCTCTTCTTGAACAAGCTTCATCAATCTAACACATGTCATCATAATTTCAGCATCTCTTTCAGCTCGCATATGAAAACCCCTACTTCCAATATATTTCGATTGAGCTTTAAATTTATGTATCATAATCTCAAAGATAAAGTTAGAATCCCAATTTCGGTCTTTCCAAATAATAGGTAACCAATACCATAAATTCTGAACACTTGTTATAAACATTTTATGGTAATACCTACCCTCATGATTCCACCATAATGGTATAAATTCTAATTTTCTTATAATCCATGGGCGTTTAATATTCTCCTCATCCCACTGTTCAAATATGTCTTTTTCTGGTTCCATTTTTTATAAATATTTTTACAAATATAATAAAAAAATAAGACCCGACAAAATAAATTGACGGGTCTTTTGGAAAAGGGATATATGAGAACACTCTTAAGGAGTGATGTGTAAATAAATATAGTATTTTTTGAAAAAACATCAAATACTACATACCCTGTAGACGATTTTTTACATTATCCAACATTTTTTCATCAAATTTCACTCCGTGTCTGAATCTAAAGTTTTTTAGTAACATTTTTATCGAGTCTTTATAACCCCATTTAGTTAATATTAAGTAAGCGCCTAAGTCAGCTTCAATTTCTTCTTGTTCGTTTCTTGGACCGTCGTGACCTAACAAAATATGAGCAACTTCGTGAGCTTCAATGAACTTAAATAAAGAGTCATCCGGACCTTCGTTAACCAATATTTCACCATCAATAATAATAGTGTCTTTATTTGGAACCATAAAACCGTAACCCAATTGATCAAAAATCGGTCTTAAATCTTCATATCCAGGGTATTCATCAGTTACAATCATTATTGTAACGTGAGGTAAAAATTGACTTTTGTATGTATAAGATCCATTCATGATAATACTGATTGTTTAGTTTTTCTCATTGACCAATAATAAGATTTCCAATATGCAAATTGATAACAATAAATTCGATCGTTAAAGTAATGATCATATTTTTTTAACCAAAGGTCGTAACATATGTAAGAAGCATTTAACTGTTCTGATGTTTCTGAAGATTTGGTAACTCTTATTACCCAATCCAATTCTGATTTCATTTGGTTAATTAGTTTATCAATTATCATAATTTAATTTTTTTTCAAAATTAAGGAATTATGCTAACAAATGGTAATATTCTTTGAAATGTTTAATTCTATCAGGTAAACCGATAGTACCTCCATTTACTCTCTTGGTGATTTGTGTAACTACAGCATCAGTTGATCCACCATCCGCCATTTTATGTAATCCGTTTTTACTAAAGAACCAAGCTGCCGATAATAATGCATAATGAGTTGCAACCTTATCAGGATTTACGGTCATGTCTTCGTTAATTGCTTTACCGAATGCTGTGTAGTTATCTTTTCCTGTTAATTGAATATAACCTCTTCCTCTGAACTTATATCCCTCACCAGTTGATTCAGGACCATTACCCATTCTTCCACCATAAACTCTACTTGCAATTTTTTGTGGATTTCTTTGATATGATTCTGCCAAACCAGCTTCTTTAAAGTATTTTGAAAAAATACCTTTAAGACCACTTGCAGAATAGTTTAAATTTTCTTGGGTTGCCTTGAACCCACCACTTTCATGACCACATTGAGCCAAGAAGTGAGCAAGTCTTAATGGAGTATTAATTTCAAATCTTTTAGCAGTGTCAGGGATTTGTGCAATGACATCATCAGGAATATGACCCTTTAATTTTTCTAATTTTAATCCTCCGACTGATGCGATAGGTGCTTGAGGGATTGATGGTTCTGTAAGAAGCGTTTGTTCACCAAACATCTTGTTCCAAGTACCTTCACCCACAATTCCGTCGGCACTTAATGAATTTTCGGATTGCCATTTTTTAACTGATTTCTCAGTACCTGGTCCGAAGACACCGTCGGCACCGAGTCCTAATTTTTGTTGGAGTTTTTTTACATCTTCTCCTTTAGATCCAATTTTTAGTATCATGGTAATTTTATTTTTCAATAAATAGTTTTATATTTGAGTATGATTAAGCAGTTACTATCATTATCTCTTGTAATAGGGAAATTCTATTTAGCGGGTAAGGTCCTAATATGGGTCTATGAAAAAATGAATAATCCTGAAATTCACTCTATAAATGAAATAGAATGGGTATTAGTGTTAATACTATTGGATACTTGGTTATTAACTCACTTAAAAATTGAGATAACAGATTTGTTACAAAAAAAAGATAAAAATTAACCGTTAGGTCTCAAAACAGAAAGAACTTCAGGGTATTCTCTACCTACAACATCTTCGTTCTTATCATCATATGGAATGTTTTGTAAAACATATCTGATGGCATTTAATCCCGATATTCTTTTATCTTCAGCGTCAATAATAACCCAAGGATTGTTTACCGTTGAAGTCTTATCAAAAAGTTTCTCTTTAAATTCGGTAAACCTGTCCCATAGATCTTGCATTTTGGAATCATTAGGTGAATATTTCCAGTATTTTAAAGGAGATTGTTGTCTAATATCAAATCTTCTTTTTTGAGTTTCTTTTTCGATTGAAAACCACAATTTAAAAAGATAATCACCAGAGTTAACTAAGTCTTGTTCAAAGTCCGCAACGTTTTCCATGAAATCTTCATATTCTTCAGGAGAACCATAACCCATAACTGGCTCGATTAGACCACGGTTATACCAACTTCTATCGAAAAGATTGATCATACCTGGTTTAATTTCTCTTTTATATCTTTCCCACCAGTTCTTACGATCTTCTGGTGTTGGAACACCTAAGGCAATTATATTATAAAATCTTGGGTTTAAATTTTCTGTAAATTTCTTAATTGTTGTACCCTTTCCTGCAGAATCTCGACCTTCAAATGCGATGATAACAGTTTTACCTGTTTTATTTAACCACTCTTGAAGTTTTAAAAGTTCAACTTGTAAATCGTATAATTCTTTTCTGTATATTTTTTTAGGAACAATAGAAGGTTCTTCCACTTCAAACTCATAATCTTCTGATTCTGGCTCAGTACCATATCCACCACGTTCTCTATATTTAAGAGAATTTAAAACTTTACCAAAATATTCCTCAACGTTTTTTTTCTTATCTCCTTTCTTAAGTAATCTTTTACGTAATCCTCTTTCCAATAATCCAAAGTCAATTATTTGATCCTTAGCAAATGATGAGATATCAATTAACATCTTCTCCATCTTATTGTTATAGATCTTTAAAAAGTTTAAAATCTCAACAACCTTTTTTAGGTTTACATTCATTTGATTTTTAGACTCATCTTGTTCGTTAACAAGACCCATAACACTTTTAATTCTACCTATTTCATTTAACAAACTCATCTATCGATAATTTAACTATAAATACTCAGCAAGTATAACTTTTTACACTATTTATCTATACCAAGATACTATCAAAATGAAAATACTCGCAAGTTTCATATTAGCAATGTTGTTGCTAATAAAATCAGACAACAAAATTCAAGAACCCAAGAAGGTTTATATTCAATCTGTTGAAAATAAAATCCAAATCGGACCACTATCAAAAAATAGAAATTTGGTTTTTGGATTTAAAAACATATTATTAGAAAACCTTCAGGAATTAGACTACGAAGTTACCGATTCTTTATCTAATTCCGACTATTCTTTAAAAGTTGAATTATTATATTTCGATGTTATTCAGACAAACCAAGGTGTGTCAGTATTTCACAAAAATGATAATGAGACAATATTAAGGATTAAGGGTTATTTGTATGACAAAAACGGTAAAAAGATAAAAGATGTTAATGCAACAGGTAAATCATCTGAAATATCTTTATCAACGTTAATTATTTCTGAAGGCGGTGGAATAAATCAAACATCGGTTTCAAATGTAATAAAAAAGTCCTCAGAGACATTAATTCAAAACTTATTTAGTAAATGAGAAAATTTCTTATCGGGTCTATCTTAATGTTAAGTAGTTACTTAGGATATTCCCAAACACCAGAAATAGGTCATTTTCAACAACTGGCTACGGTAAAGCGTGGTGACACTCTCGATGTTGCATGGTATTACAAACCAGCTGCGGGGACTGATATTCGAACGTTTCAGGTGGATTGGCAGTTCAAGAAAACCCTATTTACACACTTATCAACTACTGTAGACAATGTGGTAAGTAGTAACTCTCCAGTTGTTAATTACCAAACTTGGGATGGTTACAAATATGGTAACTACTCAAACGGTATGTATAACTATGTTGTGGATACAAACTGGACCGTTGGTCGTAATTACCTAATTCTTTCGAATGGTAATTCACTTTCATCAAACGGTTACATCATCCATAACAAATTTAAAATAAATAATGTATCATCGAACTATGTTGCAGATACGATCACATTGAATTGGGCTAGAATGTTCAAAGTGGATGGAACAACAATAGGTGACAATGTTGCAAACTTGTCATATAATAAATTGGCTATTAAACTTTTAGGAAACTTAACAATTTCCGGTAAAGTGTTTTTACCGACATCTGTTACAAGTTCAGGTTTAATTCCAACCATAAATTGTTATGACAATGTAACAAATATTTTGGTTTCATCTACAACACCAAACTCTACAACAGGTAATTATACACTTAATAATATTGACGAAAATAAGAGATATAGAATTGAGTTAAGGTTTCCAACTGACAGTTTAGCACCATTAAGAGATAGATCGGTTACAATTGCAGATGCTGCTAAAGCTTATAATGAGTATAGTTTCACTGATGTTAATCAAACGTTTGGTAAACAGTATTTGAAACATGGCTTATCTTACCTAATTGGTGATATCAACCTTAGCGGAGTATTAGACGGTGGAGACCCATATGGCATTTACGCGTCAGTTTCAGGGTTAAGACCAATCGATATTACTAAATTAATTAATGTCTTCAAAAAAGACGAATACGATTCTTTAGTTTTAGGTGTTAATCAATGGACTACATGGTCATCATATTCAAATAGAGGTATTTCAGTTACTGATAGTGTTACAACAACTAACTTAACTTTAGATTTAAAATACTTTATACTTGGAGACGTTGACAGAACTCATTCTTCACCTGTATTCAATGGTGCAGGTCAAGAAGTTACTGCAGCAATATTCGGAGGAAGATATGGTGTAACAATTCCAAATTCATATGCTGTTGGTCAACCAATGTATGTTCCTTTTAATGTTTCAACAAACGGTGGTCTGAATAATGGATTACAATTTGAAATGAAATATGATATAACAAAAGTTAAATTCGAAGAAATTATTTCAAACATTCAAGGTCCTTGGTTACAATATGTAACTCATGACGAACAAAATGGAATAATCAGATTTGGAGGAATGAATAATCAAAAAATTGGGTCACTTCAAGGGGAGGTGACCCCCTTTAAACTTAAGTTTTCTGCAAAAGTAGCGGGAGAAGATATCTCAACATATGTTTTTGTAAGAAAATTAATGGACGCTTCAGACATAAATGGAGACCATTTCAATATAGCCTTAGCCTCAGATAGGATATTATTATCTTATAGAGCCGCAAGTTCATTAACATTCGTTAATTCAGAACCTACCGCAGTGATCAGACCAAATCCAAATAATGGTGTTTTTGAATTAGTAATAACAATACCCAATAATTCATGGATGACAGCATCTATTTATGATTATAGTGGTAAAAAGGTGTTGGATTTAGGTAGATACCAAACCAATGAATTCAATAATACCTTTACCAAAAGAGTTGATGTTCAATCATTACCTCAAGGAGCCTATTTGATAGTTTTATCAAATGATAAAAAACAAATAACTAAACCATTTTTAAAATCTTAAAAAAAATGTCAGAAGAAACACAACAAGACCATAATGATGGAACATGGTCAGGAATTAAAAAAACCATTGTAGGAACAATAGGAACTGTTGTTGCTGGCGGAGGTGTATGGTTAAGTACACTTTTATTTGGTGGTCATTCAGAAGAACCAGCACAAGCTCAACCAGCACAACCATCAATTATCATTAATAATACCCAACAACAACAGCAACAAGCAGCTCCTGGTAAAACAGTGATAATTAAAGAAAAATCTACAGAACCTGCTAAACCAGCAGAACCTAAAAAAGAATTTTCGGATGAACCAAAATGGTAAATAATATGAAAGAGAGTACAGGTTTTAAAGAACTTTTAAACAAGATGATGTCTAGAAGATGGTACATCACTGCAATGGTCCTTGGAGGATTCATGTTAATTATGGGAGGAATCTTCGCGGCAATTATGGGCGCGACTCCGATGTCAACTGAGTGGAAAGAACTTATGTTGTTATTGTTAGGTGCGTTTATCGGTTCATACGGTAAAATTATTGACTACTGGTTTAGCGACACCGACAAAGACAAAATGTTGGTTCAAAAAATGGATGAAGAAGATGGTATTTCACTTTCCAATGCTCAAGATATTAAAAATTCATCTCCGTTACCAATTAGTCAAATTAATGTTGTAGATACCCCTCATGTTACTCCCCAAGTTGCAATAGAAATCGATGAGGATGGTGATGGTATAATGGATGGTATCGATACAGATGGTGATGGTGATATTGATGAGTATTTCGACCACAGAAACTGTCAACACGTTTGGGGTGACAGTGATAATGACGGTGAATTAGAATGTCTAATTTGCGGAAAAATAAAAGATCCTGAATAATCATGAAAACTCAACCTAAAGAATTATTTAAAACAATTTTAATTGTTATTTTATTTTTTACTTTAATATTTGGAATTAGTCTGTCCCTTACAGCTCAAACTGTAGGGACAGTTAAAACCGAACAATACAAAGCTAAGTTTGAAAAAGATGCGTCAATTGACACGTTACCTGAATATCATGGCAAACCAATTCCAATTCAATTATTAAACATTGGAGTGACTCCTGAATTGTATGAATCATTCCCTGAGTTAAAAGACAAAAGAGTTGGTCTTGGTCTTACAAATATTGTTGTAGAATATTTGGAATTTACTGAACGTTATACATTTACAGAAGACAAAACTGAAATTAAAAACAGAATGGTAAAACAATTCCAAGCATCACAATCAGGTATTACTGAAGATAAACTTGATGGTAGAGGTAAAATCAGGTTGGCTCATTATTTTGTTTATGTTGAGGTTTATGACTTCAGCGTAAGTGAAGATGAAACAATTAAATTAAAAGATGGTGTCAAAAACACTTTAACAACTCGTCTTGGTTTACAAGTTAAATTTGTAAACGCTGAAACGGGTGAATATTTCACCGCATCAGGTTTAGGTGAAGCGTCAACAGTTAGAGAGATGACATTACTTAACGATGAAAACTTATCGGAAGTTAAGTTCAATCAATCAACTATTGGTATTACAACCAAAAAAGCATTAGAAACTGCTTGTTCTCGTATAGTAAGCAGAATGATAAGAAAGAAAATTTTTGACCATTAATGTGGATAAGATTAAAAATTTTTTTAAGTATATTCTTTATCTTATTTCTCAGCTTGAAAGCTGAGAGCCAAAGATTGGTTTATTCCTTCATAGACCCATGCACAAAAACCGTAACAAACTTCAACATACCAATACAAGGAGGAACCACAATATTTTTTTTGGGACAACAAAGATCATTCACCGCAAACGATATTAGTAGCGGTGTTTTTGGTACTTGGATTAATCAAGTATACTCTGATTATAGAAAAATTTCCCCCTGTTCTGTTCAATCAACAACAGTAATTAGAAACCAAATAACCTCTCAAATAATCGGAAGCACAGTATCAAGTGTTGTAGGAAGTATAATGGGCCAGGCACAATCTATTGCCTCAGGTAATCTTGTAAATGATGATGGTGGTAAGGATAATTCAGGTAAAAAACAGAAAAAAAATGAAACTAATAATAGTAATAATAGCTCTTCCACTTCTAATGGTGGTGCTGTCGGTGAGGGTAACAGTGGCAATTCTACAACTACTTCATCACAAAGTCAGGGTAATTCTCAACAAAAAGGAGGAGACGTTGTAGGTTCTACTACAATGAATGTAGATGCAAGACAAGAAAATGGAAGTAGTAAAGGTGGCGGTAAATCAGGTGGAAGAAATAACCCCGTTATTGTTTCTTCAGATTTAACAAGTGCACAAAATCTTGATAGATCTTTTACAGGTATTATTAATGTGGGAATGTCTCAATCATCTTTAACTGGAACATCAAGTTGGGGTGTTACATCCATGACTTGGTTTAATCTTAAACAATTTGCAATTTCAGGTCGTTACTCCAAAATACAATTTAGTAAAAACGGTAAACTGAAATTAATTCATAACTTAAACCTTACAGGTGTATATTCATATGGAAATTACTTAGGATTTTTAGGTTATAGTGCAATATTAAATGCAGGAAAGTGGGGTGTTACAGGTGTAAATATAAGTGCAGCAGCAACAAAAATACCTGAAGATGGAAATGTCTTTGTAAGTCCATCAGTTACCGCGTTTTACACAAAACCATTTAAAGCTAACGAAAGATTGATAATCTCACCAGAAATTTATATTATTTCAACACCATTAATTTATTCTTCGGTAGATAAGGTTACAGTTACGGACAGAACCTTTAGTGCATTCTTAGGCTCAGGTTTTGATTATCAATTATCTAAAAGATTTAAATTTAATTTCAATTACAAGTTGAATATGAGTACGAGTCCTGATTTCCCAATTCTCTCATTCTTCTTGATTGGTAGTAAAGTTAACCTATGAGAAATTACTTAGTCATATTATTTTTATTGATATACTCATCTGTGATGAGTCAGTCAATAACATCTGCTCCCTCAAGAATATTCCAATACAACACAAACTCCCAAGATGCAAGTGGATTCGTTCTAAACGGATTTAATAGTTCTGATATTCTTTTGGCATCAGTAGGTCTCGTTAATCCCCCTGCAGGAACAACATTTTCAATCACAACATCAACAGGGTTAAGTTTTGCATCAGGTTATAATTCATGGACAAACCGAATAAGATTATCCTTCACGGGAACGATGGCAAACATCAACAACGCACTAAATTCCTTAAAGATTAATACAGGAGGAACTTTAGGGAATGTTCAAATATCCGTTTCCGCAACAGTGAACCCAGTAGGATATTATTATAACCCAACTAATGGACACTTTTATAGACCAATATCAACAGGAAACACATATACAGGCGCGAGATCAGCATCACTATTAACTACATTCAAAGGAGAAACTGGATATTTGGTAACAATTACTTCGGCAGATGAAGATGCGTTTATTTTCAACAACGTTCCTCAGTCTCAAATATGGTTTGCATTAACTGATGAAGTAAGTGAAGGACAATGGAGAATTGATGCAGGACCTGAAAAGGGAACTTTAATCAAAACATCAAACGGACAAACCGCTGGAAATATAGTTGGTCAATACAATAACTGGGCACCTGGTGAACCAAACAATAGTGGTAATGAAGATTATGCCGTAACAAAATGGAATGGCTCTCAATGGAACGATTTACCTAATAATTTTAGCAATCCATATGTGATTGAATATGGAACTTGGACTAACCCTCAAGACCAAACATTTACAGGGTTTTACACTGCAAATACAACTAATCAGATTTCTCTTGGTTCAATTTCAGGAACCATTTCTATTCCAACTTTATCAACATATCCAACAATATCTTTATTTAGGGTGGTAAACGGTTCAGATGTTTTTGTAGAAATGAAAACAGTCACTTCGAGTGGATATTATACTTTCAGTATCCCTTTCCAAAATTCAACTTATAAATTGGTTCCATCCTTAGATGTGGATGGTATAACTTCCAACGATTTCAATCTTGTTTATGACGAATGTAGAAATATTAATACCCCTCCGAACACAACGTCAGGTTTAGTTATGACAGGAACCAAACAATGGAAAGCAGCAGATGTTAATAAGAACGGAAAATTGGATTTAGGTGACGCATATTTGGTTGCATCACACATCACTAATTTCATACCAATCACTGAAGTTCTATGGTTCAATGCCACAGATTATAATAATATAACAAGACTTAATTTCGGTACAACAAATCCTGTAACATCTTTTACTATTAACATTGGAACATCAAGTATTGTTCAGAATATAAAATATTGTATTTTAGGTGATGTAGACCTGTCGCACTCTTCTCAATAAAATTATATTTATAAACATAACCCAATACCTATGAAAAACTTATTTTTGATTTTCGCAATGGTTCCCATGTTAGCAATCTCACAAATCTCCAATTGGAGAACTAACCCACCTCAACAACAATCAACACCACAACCACAAAGGTCTACCCCATCGGTACAACCATCAGTTCCACAAAGAAATGATGTTAGTAGTTGGAGAAGTGACCCACCAAAAAATAATATACAACCACAACCAAGACCAGGTTCAAATATAATAATCAGAGACCCATATTGGAATAATTATGGACAAGGATGGAACAACTGGGGATGGAATAGATGGGATATGTGGGGAGCACCCAATTTTGGATGGAATTATTGGTCTCCAATGCCATATTGGAACGATTGGGGTTACAGACAACCTGCGAGAATTTATGTTTATGATAATGGTAAAAGAGATACTATTAGAGGAAAAAAACCTATCATAAGTTTTGGTATTCAAAAAACAACAGACAGACAAATTGGTGGATTCTTTACAATTGGTAATAAAGGATATTTCATAACAGAATATAATTTCACACCTGATAGGTCAACTTTTTACCCATATGGAAGATTAGACCTAATGGAACCCCAATTCCCACTTATTGATGATTTAGTTAAATTAAATTCATTTTATGTTGGTTTTGGAAAAAGAGTAAAGAGGACTGGAGTTCATTTTATGGTTGGTAGTATTAACGAGATTGTAAGATATCGTTTTAAAGATGCTAAGGGTTATATTACATTCCCAAAATATTCAAATCGTTTTACAACATTAAAAATAGGTGCTTTACACGATTATAAAAACTTCACAATTAAATTTGACTACGACCCAATTATTAATAACGGAACTTTTGGATTAGGAGTAAACTTTTAAAAAAACAAAATTATGGCATATTCAGATAAGGTCATTGACCATTACTCAAACCCAAAAAATGTTGGGACATTAGATAAATTAAAATCAAACGTTGGTACGGGATTAGTTGGCGCACCAGAATGTGGTGATGTTATGAGATTACAAATTGAAGTAAACGACAATATTATAACCGACGCAAAATTTAAAACATTTGGGTGTGGGAGTGCTATTGCGGCGTCTTCATTAGCAACGGAGTGGTTGAAAGGTATGACATTAGACGAAGCAATTAAAATGGACAATATGGAATTGGTAGAGGAATTAAATCTACCACCAGTTAAAATCCATTGTAGTGTTTTAGCAGAGGACGCTATTAAATCTGCAATAAACGATTATAGAAAGAAACAAGGATTAGCTGAATTAATCTTTGAGGCATCACACGTATAAAAAAATAAAGTATGAGTTATATTATTGGAAAGAGTTGTGTTGATTGTATGGATACCGCATGTGCAAGTGTATGTCCAGTAGACTGTATTCACGGACCTATTGATATTGAAGGTTCTGGTGGTGAAATTGAAAGAGATGGTAGGGAATCATTTCCTGGCGGTCAAATGTATATCAATCCCGATACTTGTATCAATTGTGGTGCGTGTGAGCCTGAATGCCCTGTTAACGCAATTTATGAAGATGAGGATTTAGCGATAAAAGCAGGTGATGAAATCTCAGTTCATAAAAATTATAAATTTTTTGGTTTAACATACAACTAATGATTACGGTTTCAGAAAAGGCATTACAACACGTTATAAGTTTAATGATGGAGTCTAACATAACACCAGACTCTCACCACTTACGCGTTGGCGTAAAAGGAGGAGGGTGCAGTGGATTATCATATGCAATGGATTTTGATAACACAATAGAACCAACAGATGAAACAGTCGAAATTGATGGTGGACTTAAAGTTGTTATTGATAGAAAATCTTTATTATATCTCTATGGAACCGAATTAGATTATTCGGACGGTCTTAATGGAAAGGGATTTCAGTGGGGAAATCCTAACGCCTCTAGGACTTGTGGTTGTGGTGAGTCTTTTGCTCTTTAGTTTCTTTCCATTCTAACCAAAACCCAACAGCAACAATAATATTCATACCAAAGGATGCCAATATCTCATAAATGTCTTTATAAACATTTATGGTTAAATGAACGTGACCAACAACCCAAAAAGGTATCGCTAAATTTGATGCAACCCATATTAATAAGAATTTTATAAAAGTCATGTCAAATATTTTAATTTATATCCACCACGAAAAAAATACGATGTATATTCTATAAATAATATAAAGTAGACACATTGTAAACCCTGACATAACCCCAAAGATTATGTAATTACGTATTTTCGAATGTTTTTTCATTAATTTTTCCAGCTATAAACTATATCACCATCTGGTCCCCACACAATATAGTCTATGACTAAATTCTTTAAATTAAAATAGGGGAAATAACTTTTTATATGGTATTCTACTAAATAATGTGGGTCAAATTCTCTATCGTACATGTTTTCTTTGGTAATTGTTGGGTCATTCAAAAAAATATCAACGTCAATTCGACCATTACCTCTTTGTGTCATAAAATTCTCATCATGATTAATTCTAAGATGGTCAACCATAGGATAGATATCCTTAATTGCGCTTGAGTTAACTAATTTCTCTAATCCTTTTATTTCAAAATTTTTTGCCATTAATCTATTGTTTTAACAGGTAATTCAAAATGTTCTTTAAACCATTTTTTAAATGGTACATGCCACAAATCACCGAAATACCCATCTAATTTACTTTTATATTCAAGTTCAATACTAACCAGTGGGCACTTTTTACTAACAGGACTATTTGGGCTAAAGTAATCACACGCATACCAATAAAAACATCCATCATCTTCTCCATTATAATCGCCAACGTAAAATACAACTCGATTTTCATCTTCCCACTCTTCACCTGTTTCATCATCATATTCAACGGGATGAGTCGAATTAATATCGTTAACATCAAAAACCTCATTGATGTAGTATAAAATATTTTCTTCCAATCTTGATTCTGCGATTATGTATTTCATTTCTTATTGGCGTTTCTAATTGCTTCGAGAGCTTTAGTTAAGTTCATTTCTTCTTTCTTTTGTTTCTCTCTTTCAATATCCTTTTTTGTTTCTCTCTTCATCCAGTTGGCGAAACTATCCGGATTTGATTTTTCTATTGCAGTACGAATTAAATCTTCCTTATTTTTCAATCTTGTTTCAATATCAGTTGTTCTTTTCTTAAATCCTTGTAAATCAAAATTAGGTTCTAATTTATCTTGACGTGTGGCGTGATGAGGTTTTCTTATCTTTTTTGGTAACTCTCTTTCTTGTCCGTGCAATTTCTTAAACGAAATTCCATATTTTCCAATATTATTTTTGGATTTAAACTCATTTCTAACCCAATTCGCAACCTCTTCTCTTAAATCTTTATCTGATGAAAAAAATAAATTATCTTTTAATTCGTTAAACACATCCAAGGAAACAACACCATTTGTCGGTCCTAATTGAGCCATAAGATTCTCACCAACATAAATGTTTCTTAAATCCCCTTCAAATTTAATCTCATACCCTTGGAACATATCGTTAAGAGTTGAGGTAACTATTTCGTTCGCTTGTTGTTCTGTAATTATAATTTTCATATTAAAATCCTAATTGTTCTTTACGTTTAACTGTGTCAACAATATCCAAGTAAAAGTCCTCAAGGTCTCTTTCTCCTGATTCAATTTTATTTATAATCTCTTCTTTTCTGTATGCAGTATTATTATAAATAAAATCAATCATTTCTTCGTCTGTGATTCCTTCAGGCTTAACAGGTTCAGTTATACAAGGATGTTCTTTATCCCATACATCTACATCATCAATTGATAAACCCGATTCACCACTAATTTCTTCAAATTTCGGAACCATAGTATCATCATACCATTCTTCGATGACATGTATAACATAAGAACGCCTTATACTCAATAAATTTGAAAGACTTTTTATTATTTTTTTTGAAATTGACAAACTACCTTTTTGGAATTCACCGTTTTCAAAATAATAAACTGCACTAATAGTTTCTTTTCCATTAATACACCAATCCTCACGAAGATTTCCGTAATTACGAGATTTCTTGGCAATCTTTCTTTCACCCTTACCAATATATTCGTTCATATATTTGATAATAGCATTTGTAATATTTTGACTACTTTTATTAAGTCTACTGTATTGACCTTCTGTAATGATGATTTTCATATCAAATAAATACTTTATTCCACACTAATACCTAACCAATAATCCTTTTTGTGTTTAAGACCAGTATACTTCTCGATATCGTAAGGTATGTTGTGGACAGGACTTGGTGTACCCGAAGGCAATTTACCCTCATAAATGACCTCAATGGTGGGATATTGACCATCGTACGTTTCAACTATACTATGTTCTATTCTTTTAACCTTAGCCCCGTAGTGAACATGACTCATGGTAAGATAATGTTCAACAAGAGTTTTAATTTTTTCGGGAGACATTTCTATAAATATAAAACCCCTTACAGGATTTGTAAGGGGTTTATTATAAGTTTAAATTTTAATATTAAGCAATATTACTTCCAGATTTTTTACCTAAAGATGCATATACTGGTTCAGACATTCTTTTCACTTTATTAGCGATTGAACTAACACTATCTTCATATTTAGCGGTTGCGTATCTTAACCCATTCTTATTAACAAAATTCTTCAAAAGGTCATCAGGTGTTTTACTTCCTGTCAAATAATCTTTGGCAATTAAATTGTAGTATGTTTGAATTCCACTTTGAACTGAACCATGGGTAACATTTTTTCCATCGTCTGTATTCCCAACGTTAAAAGGATTTTTAGTTCTAATAGGTCTTGCTTTAGGATTTGAAGAAAATCCTCCTTCTGTTGCCAACTGAGCCAACGCTAATTCCGCTGGAACATATTTTTTATACTTGTTATACGCTTCTTTTGCGGCTGACGCCATCATATCTCCGTTAATACCTAATAGATTTGATTTTTGAGTCCCAATAAATTTGTTACAAATTTCTTTATAAGCATTAAATCCATCACTTGTGTTTAAATCTAATCCATTTTGAATAAATGGTGAAGATGAAGAAGAAGATGATGAAGATGAATCTGATGTGGATTTATTATCTTTAGACTTTAACCCTTTAAAAATATCATCACTAGACATTCCTACAGAACTCAAAACTTTATCCAAAATATTAGATAAGTCTTGTTCGGTGAGAACTATGACCCTTTGTTTTTTCATAATAATAAATAGTAGGACATATAAATAAAAAAACCCTCTATGGTGAGGGATTTTTAAAATTATTCAGCAATTACAGGGTCTGTCGTAACTTCAACATTTGGAATCATAGAAATTGAAAGTATTTCATCTCCTGCTCTAATTGCATCAATGATTCTTTCTCCCTCAATAACTCTTCCAAAACAAGTATGATTGCCGTCTAAGTGTTGTGTTCCTTGTCTGTTGTGACAGATAAAGAATTGTGAACCACCTGTATTACGTCCAGCATGTGCCATAGATAACACTCCTCTGTCGTGGAATTGTTTTGGTGCACTTACTTCACATTGAATTTTATAACCTGGGCCGCCAGTACCATTTTTGTTTGGACATCCTCCTTGAATCATAAATCCAGGAATTACTCTGTGAAAATTTAATCCATTGTAGAATTTTTTCCCTATTAATTGTAAAAAATTTCTAACGGTAATTGGTGTCTCATTATCGTAGAGTTCACAAATCATATCACCGTGGTGTGTTGTAATTTTAACTTTGCTCATTATTTTATATTTTATAACAAATAATAAGATAAAGTTTTTATTATGTCAAACTAATAATCATCGTCGTCTTCGGCATAATAAGTGTCACTATCCTGTAACCACTCAAAATCGTCAATAGTTAGATTCTTCTCATATTTTTGATTGAACCAATTTATTATTGAGTTAATTGCAATCTTACCATTCACTCCAAACAATTTACTTATTTTGGTAACTAATTCATCACTAATGTATATCACATTAAATTCATGGTCAGGTACGGTACTTGAAGATTGAATTCTAAATCTAATTAAGTCTTTTCCAAATTCCCCATCGGCAACATTAAACTCTCCATCACCTTCGTCCCAATATTTAAAATTCTGTCCATCAAGATATTTGAAAACTAACTCATTAATTCTATTCTTTTTATCATCGGATTCAAACATCATTTCATCCTCATCTTGACAAGTTGTTCTATACGCTTCAAATAATCTTTCTCCAAATTTTTCCTTACACATCTCAATTAACATTTCTTCCCACTCATCATATCTTTCATCTTCAAAAATATCTTCGTCTATTGTCATAAATTCATTAACAGCATATCTTATTACATTATCAGCAAATTCAAATTCATCACCAAAATCATCACATAAGGTTGGATAATTAATTTCGCCATTTGTAATATGTTTTTCCATATTCGCAGCATTAAATCTTCTCTTGAACCAGTTTGGTATTTCTTGTTCAATTAAAAATTTATGTTGTCTTTCTGTTATAATATATTTCATATTAAAAATCAATTTCACCAAAATCTATGGTAGCAATTTCCGAAATTTTATTTATCCCCTTATCAACAAATGCTTTTCGGAAGGCATCCTTAGTTTGTTCATCGGTAAGTCCAAGTAAGTCTCGAACACTCCTAAATAATGAATGACCAATTAAAATAGAATATCCTTCGTGTCTTACCCAATCGGACTCAATACCATTATCAGCGTCATGAGTTCCTTTTGGAAAAAAGGAAAATTCTTTATATTTTTTAAATTTGAAATCCATGTCACTCAATTTACCTAAAACAAGTTGAGATGCTAAGTTTTCTAATTGTTGTTCTTTTATAATAATTTTCATATTAAAATTTTTCCCAAGTGGCTTTATAGAAATCTAAATCTAATGGTGTACCATAATATTCCACCTCTATATTGAAAAACGAACGAAGGTCATTGTAAACTTCACGTTTTAATTTGGTAACTTCTGGCGTTTTATCAGAAAAACGAAATTGCAAAACAATTTTATTGGTTGAATGCAATTCATTCCCATAATGAGCTCCTCTTTCTTTAACTATAAGTTTTACTAAATCGTCACCAAATTTATTTTCAAAAAAATGAACGATTCTTGGTAATAGTTTTTCAACATGGCTTTTGTTTTTTTCAATCATTGCAATCCTCCCTTCTCTTGGTAGCGTATGAAATTCTTTAACCCACTCAGGAGCATCATCACTAATCTGCATACCTTCTCTCAATATTTTACGGATAACTTCTTTCACTAACAATAAATACTAACTCATAGTATAATTAGCCGGTCTTCTGAATTCTTGGATTGCAACGTTTGTATTCAAATATCCTCTGAAATATTTTTTAATATATTCGGCAATCATAGAAGTAATTTCTTGTTGTTCGGTGTAATTCCAACCCCGAGCCATTTGTTCTCCCTCTCCTGTCATTTCAAATTCTACAATAACATAAATCGTGTCAGACCATTCGCTGTATTTTACTGGAATAATCTTCATGTGCTTCATCCACCATAATTTGATAAGAGGAACAAACTTTTCCATAGTATCTTCAAATGAATTATGTGACCAATTTCTACTACTTGACATATTCTAATATTGTTT
>Ga0315284_10003936_pt1 | contig 21085 bp, 19 predicted proteins | sample YL17G09_16_MG_FD_203696 | JGI IMG/M metagenome (GOLD analysis project Ga0315284, IMG submission 203696) | Sediment microbial communities from Yellowstone Lake, YNP, Wyoming, USA - YL17G09_16 | ecosystem: Environmental > Aquatic > Freshwater > Lake > Sediment | place: USA: Wyoming | collected...
TAGACTTGTCCGGCTTGAGAAGTGGATTCAATGCGGGGGCTTCTGCGGCTTTTCTTTTTCGCTGTCGGCCCGGATTTTAACATAAAAGGGCGCGGATAGAGACCTTCGATAGCTCAGTCAGCTCAACACTGCCAAGCCTAAATATAGATAACGCCATAGCTTAAATCAAGTAAAATTAACAGGGAAACTCTTGGGAAGGTTCATCAGGGCTTTTCAGGCCGGTTATCCCCATTTTCTCGCCATTCCTGGTATGCATGAATGATGCGCCGCACCAGCGGATGGCGGACGGCGTCGCTTTCATCCAATTCCACGAAGGCGATCCCGGGGATGTCCTGCAGGATTTTGGAAATCTTCAGCAGGCCGGAATCCTCTTTGCGGGGCAGGTCAATCTGAGTGCGGTCGCCCGTGATAAGAGCCTTGGAGCGGGTGCCCAGGCGAGTCAGGAACATCATCATCTGCTCGCCCGTGGTATTTTGGGCTTCGTCGAGAATGACAAAAGAATCGGAAAGAGTGCGGCCGCGCATGTAGGCCAGGGGAGCGATTTCGATGGTGTTGCGCTCAATCATGCGCTTGATGCGGTCGGCGGTGATCATCTCCATGAGGGCGTCATAAAGCGGGCGAAAGTAGGGATCTACTTTTTCCTTCAAATCGCCGGGCAGGAAGCCCAAGTTCTCACCGGCCTCGACGGCTGGACGAACCAGGACGACGCGGTGCACCTGCCGCTGGGTTAAGGCCTGAACGGCCATGGCCACGGCCAAATAGGTCTTGCCGGTTCCGGCCGGACCGATGGCGTAGACCAAGTCGTTGTTCTTGGCCGCCTGGTAGTAAGCCTCCTGATTGATGGAACGCAGGAAGATACGCTTTTCCGGAGTTTCTATTTCGGAGAATTTAGAGGGGATTTCGCGGGATTCGAGCTGGTCGCTGCGGGACATCAGGCGCAGGACCGTTTCGACGTCTTCACTCTCAACAGCGCTGCGACGGCGGCCGATGTTCAATAATTCTTCGATAACGCTGCTGGCTTCCAGCACCTCTTCAGGGCTGCCGACCAAGGCGATGGCTTCGCTGCTGGCGACAATCTTGGCGGACAGGCAAGCCCGCAAGACCTTCAAATTGCGATCGTGAACGCCTGCCAGCAGAAAGAGTTCGCCCTCTTTCAAGAGGATTTTGCTGCGAGCCTGACCCGGTGGACTTCCGGCGGCGGAAGGATCGCTTATGGCTTCCTCTTTAGCCGGCTTCTTTATGACGAGAGTATCAACCATACTTTAAAATACGAAATTTCGACTCTATTGTCAAGCAAAATCCAGCGCGACCTGATCCCGTCGGAATCGCTTCCCGAATGGATGCAATTGCAAATAAATCAATGAATTCCGGTGGCTTTTAGGTAGAGAAGGGCGGCGCAGGTCTTGGCATCCGAAATCTTGCCTTCCTGAAACCATTGGATAAGCTGATCGAGGTTCCCCTCTACGATCACCAAGTTTTCATCTTCGTCCGGGTTTGTGGGACCCGGCCGCAACTGCTCCGCGAGAAAGATCTCGAGGCGCTCATCGGTGTATCCCGGCGCCGGGTGCAGCGAGAAAAGGTGCTGCCATCGTCCGGCGGAGTATCCGGTCTCTTCGGACAGTTCGCGCTGGGCGCAGACCAGAGGCTCCTCGTCAGGATCCAGCCGCCCGGCGGGAAATTCGAGGGTCTCACGATTGATGGCATAGCGGAACTGCCGCACCAGCACGAAGCGGTTCTGCCCCAGATGAGGCACGACCACGGCGGCGCCGGGATGCCGCAGGACTTCGCGCACCTCTTCCTTGCCGTCCGTCAGCCGAACGACGTCGCGGTGGACCTTCAGGAGCTTGCCGTCATAAACCCGCTGGCCGCTCAAAAAGGTCTCGATCAGATTCTCCGGCATCACAAATGTAATACGTAGCGTATTAAAGCGTTGAGCTTTTATCGTATCAATAACTGAAGCGCAGAGCCCCCGGTTCCCCGCGACGGCGGCATTCCAAGCTGAATGACCGGATGGCCGGTCAGGGGAATTATAAAAATACTTGACATGGTTCGAACTATTCCTTAAATTATTGCGTTAAATTTGATAGAAGCACAGCGGAAGTCCTTGAAAAAATCCACGCTGCCACCCATTTTTGTCACTTGCGGCGATCCCAACGGGATCGGTCCCGAAGTCACTCTTAAGGCGCTCTCTGTCCTGCCTAAGGCCGTTCGCAATCGCGTTATTCTGGCGGGTCACTTTGAGACTCTGCGCGAATTGACCCGGTTATTGGGTCAGCCGCTGCGCTTGGAGCAGGTGAGATCCCTTCATGATCCCGTGGAGGCGGGCGCCCTGCCGGTATTGGAGATGGAGGGGGCAAAATCCTTTCATTCGGCCTACGGGCGCGTCTCGGCTGAAGCAGGGATGATCGCCGGGCGGGGGATTATGAGGGGCGTCGAAGCCTGCATGAAGGGCGAGATGTGTGCTCTGGTCACGGCGCCAACTTCAAAAGAGGCACTGCATTTGGCTGGATTCCAATACCCGGGCCAAACCGAGATGCTTGCCGCGCTGGCCGGCAGCCGCCGCTTCATCATGATTCTGGCCGGGAACAATCTTCGTGTAGGATTGGCAACGACTCACATGCCTCTGAAATTGGTCAGCGGGGAAATCAGCCGCGAGCTTGTGCTCGAGAAGATCCTGGCGTTCCATGAAGCCTTGCGGCGCTGGTTTGAAATCGCCGATCCGCGCATCGGAGTAGCTGCCTTAAATCCGCATGCCTCGGATGGGGGTATTTTCGGCAGCGAGGAGAACGAGGTTATTCAGCCGGCCATTGCCGAAGCTCAGCGCATGGCCATAAAGGCCGAAGGGCCGTATCCGGCGGATGCGCTTTTCGCGCGCTGGCAAAAATACGATGGCCTGTTGGCGATGTATCATGATCAGGGCATGATCCCAATTAAGATGGCGGCTTTCGGGGAGGCCATCAATCTTACCAGCGGGTTGCCCTTTCCTCGCACCTCCCCCGACCACGGAACGGCCTTCGATATTGCGGGCAAGCTGGTGGCCGATCCGAAATCCATGATGAAAGCAATTACGACGGCGCACGAGCTGACCGCAATTCCGCACCAAAACGCGGAATAGTACAAAAAAAGAAATTTGCGTTTGGAACGAAGCTCCACGAAACCAGCGAACAAATAGTGCAAATTTGAGGAAACCGATGAGACGCTCAAGGGAAATCAGCCGTTATCTTTTGGTCGTGGCGTTGTTGGGCATCATGGCGCTCGGCGCGGGAGCCACCGCGCCGGCCAATGAAGCCGAACGCTACATGCAGATCAAGGAGAACATCGGCCTATTCGGCACGGTGTACCGCGAGATCAGCAGCAAATATGTGGATGATATTGACCCCGAAGCGTTCGTGCGGGCTGGCATTAACGGCATGCTCGGATCATTGGATCCTTACACCACCTTTTTGGACAATGACCAGGCCGACGATTTGCATATCATGACGGCGGGTCAGTACGGCGGCGTGGGCATCGAAATCGGAGTTCGGGGGCGGGATAAGGTCCTGACGGTGATTTCTCCCATAGAAGGCACGCCCGCCCAGCGAGTGGGGATTCGGCCCGGGGATCGAATCATTGACATTGACGGGCAATCTACCCTCGGGTTCACGACCGATCAGGCGGCCACGTTGCTGCGCGGCCAACCGGGATCCAAGGTGGACCTCCTGGTGGAGCGCATTGGGGTGCCTGAGCCGATTCCCTTCACGCTGGAGCGCGCCATGATCACCGTTCGCGATGTGTCCTTCTCCGGCATTTTGGGTGAAGGCGTGGGATACATCAAATTGGCGAGGTTTTCGCGGAATGCCGGCGAGGAGGTGCGGGCGGCGCTGCGGGACTTGGAGGCGCAGGGAATGACCCGGCTGATTTTTGATTTGCGGCGCAATCCCGGCGGACTGCTCCCTTCGGCGGTAGAGGTGGCGCAGTGCTTCGTCCCCAAGAGCGTCGAAATCGTGCGCACGCAGGGGCGGGACGCCGAATCCAAGCGCTCCTACGTTTCGCAGGTTGACCCGATCTGCGACGACGTGCCCATGGTCGTGCTGGTGGACGAGGGGTCGGCCTCCGCATCGGAAATCGTCGCTGGCGCGCTGCAGGATTTGGATCGGGCGGTGATCATTGGAAAGACGACCTTCGGCAAAGGTCTGGTGCAAACTCTGGTGGAATTTCGGGAAGGTCAGGCTCTCAAGATCACCACCGCGCGATACTATACGCCGTCCGGGCGGCTGATTCAAAAGCTCGATTATTTCGATCAAAAAGATCCTGTGGTCGTCTATTTGTCCGAGCCCCAGGATACGACAGCACAGCGGGAACGATTTCTCACCAAATCGGGGCGGGTCGTTTATGGCGGCGGAGGGATTACGCCCGATCTGGAGGTGGCCCTGCCGGACCTTGACCAGTATGAAACTGAAATATTCCGGGAAGGGTTTTTCTACGAATTCTGCGCGGCTTACCTGTCGCAGCATCCCAACTGGCGGGAAAACAACGTTTCGGATGCCATCCTGGCGGAATTCAGGCAATTCTTGTCTGAGAAAGGCTTCAGCTATCAGGGCGACCTGGAAGAGAAGATGCAGGATCTCTTGGTAGTGGCTGAGGATGACCCCAATGTCCCTGCAGAGTTGCAGCAGGAATTGCAGGCCATGCAGGTGAAATTGGCCGCGACCCGGTCGGATTACTTCCAGCAACATTCACATTTCATTCACGATGAGCTAAGGCGTGAATTCGCGGGCTTGGCGGATGGCAACCGGGGGCGCATCCTGGCCGGCTTGGAAGACGATGCCCAGATGCAAACGGCTATGAAATTGCTGGGAGATGAGAAAGAGTTACGCACTCTGCTCCAGGGGCCGCAGCAGGCATTGGAGAAGTCCAAATGATGGAGCGAAGATCAGCCCGTCGGATTCCGCGCGGCCGCAATCGGCTGGGGGAGTTCGAGCTGATCGGGAAACTAATTAAGGATTGGAATTTGGGATCGGATGTCTTGATCGGTCCCGGAGACGACGCCTCGGCCGTTCGATGGGCCGCCGCCGGCGTCGTCCTGCTCCAGACGACCGATCTGCTGATCGAAAATGTCCATTTTCGCAGGGGTTGGGGAACGCCCCGGCAACTGGGATGGAAAGCCCTGGCGGTCAATCTTTCCGACATCGCCGCCATGGGCGGCCAACCGCTTCATGCTCACCTCAATTTGGCCATTCCTTCACGCTGGACGCAAAAGGAGATCCTCTCCTTTCAATCCGGTTTTCGCGAACTGGCCGGGCGTTTCGGCGTCGGCCTTTTGGGAGGCGATCTATCGTCATCTCCCGGCCCGCTGGTGATCAGCGTCATGGTGAATGGACGTGTGAAGGCCGATAAGGCCATCCAGCGCAGCGGTGCGAAGCCGGGTGACGTCATCTGGGTGTCGGGCACTTTGGGGGATGCGGCGGCGGGGCTAAGTTTATTGCTAGGTGCTCAGCGCAGCGCCAAAATCAACAGCCCTGAAAGAGCTCTGCTGAAGGCCTTTCTCCAGCCAACGCCGGAGATAGATTTGGGGATGATCTGCTCGGAGGGCGGATGCGTCCGTGCGATGATAGATCTGTCCGATGGACTGGCAGGTGATTTGGGCCATATTCTCAAACTGTCGAATGTCGGCGCCATCATCGAGTCGGACAAGCTGCCCGTTTCAAAGGCGCTGTCAGGCATAGCAAAATTGCATCATGGGAAAGCGCAAGACATCGCCCTGCGGGGTGGGGAAGACTACCGCCTATTGGGATGTTCGCCGCGCCGCGGCTTTGAGCAGCTAAACCAACGCGTTCAAAAAGAGCTGAACAGATCGCTTTTTTCGATTGGAGAAATAACCGCGCGACGCGGGCTGTTCCTGCGTCAGGAGAAGGGGCGCACCCTGAAGCTCAAGCCCAAATCGTTTGATCACTTTTCATCAACTTAGGCCTCATCTCGCTATCCGGCACATGTCCCCCAAACGACCGGCCATATTATCCATTGCGGGCTTTGATCCCAGCGGCGGAGCGGGCATTATCGCCGATGCCGCGGTATTTCGGGCTCTGAGATTTCACCCCTTGACCGTATTAACCTCCGTGACCGCGCAGGGGGCCTCAAGGGTAGCCCAGATTCAAGGCCTAACCATGGATTTTATCCACCGTCAATTGGAGCTGGTGATGGAAGAATTCCAGCCTCAGGCGGTGAAAATCGGCATGATTTATAGCGAGGCGGCGGTGATGGCCTGCGCGGATTTTATTGAGAAGCGGCGCTTGCCCGCGGTTCTGGATCCCATCATGTGGGCTTCGAGCGGCAGAAGCCTAATCCGGCCCTCGGCGCTGCGCAGCCTGTCCCGGCGCTTGGTCCCCCGCTGCCGCCTGATCACACCCAACCTCCGCGAGGCGCGGGTCTTTCTCCACGTGCCGATCCAAACCTTAGAGGAAGCCGAGCAGGTCGCGCAAAGATTGGCCCGGCGCTGGGAAACCTGGGTGCTTCTGAAAGGAGGCCATCTGCCGGGCGCGCCGGTAGACATCCTGACCGATGGGAATCAGATTTGGCGCTTTTCCCATCCGCGGGTCGCGGAGGGGATTAATCTGCGCGGCACCGGCTGCGCGTTATCGGCGGCGGCGGCGGTCGGATTGGCGCAGGGTAAGCCAGTACCGGAGGCGGTGGAATTTGCCGAGAATTTCATTCAGCGCGCGATAAAAAATCACTATAAGGCGGCAAAAGATCAGGGCGTTGGATTTCTGGGATACTAAGCATAACTCCGCGGCTATTTTCTTTAGCCCATACGAAAATCCCCGATACTCCGGGGATTCGGCCCTTATAGGGGATTCTGAGCCTCCGGCTCACCCGAGTTATGCTCAGGAAAATCCGCCGCGCGGTGAACAGGAGGACAAGCCGGTGGCCGCTCCCAGCCCGGAGGCAAAAAGCGAAATCCTGCGCTCCGGCCTGCGACTGGAGCATTTGGGGCAGGGAATCGGTTTATCCCGTTCGCTGTGCGAGCGCAGCTCCTCAAAATCCTCCTGGCAGTCGGGGCAATGATATTCGAAAATGGGCATCGTTGAGTACCTTGTGATCCTTATATATTGATTAGATGCACACCGTCGCAAAAGGATTCGCCGCGCTTTAATTTACCTTGCCGCATGACGCAACATTTTGTTGACAAATCACCCTCAAAGTCGTATATTGGGTGCTTTGGGCGGCTTGGCCGAAAAATTTCGGCCGAACTTGGGGTGGAGTAATCCTATGATCAATTTGGCGGCTTTCGCCTCGGGTCGCGGGTCAAATTTCGCGGCAATTCTCGAATACCTCGAACAGAAATCACTGGCGGCGCGCTACGCCGTGCTGATCAGCGACAAACCGCATCCCGCCGCCGCGGATCTTGCCCTGGACAAAGGCATCGCCTTTGTGCACCTGAATCCCAAAGGGTTCGATTCTCCGGAGGAATATGCCGAGCGCCTGTTGCGGGAACTGGAAACCTATCACGTCGAATGGATCACGTTGGCGGGCTATTTGAAGCTCATACCTTCAGAGGTGGTGCAGCGGTATCGAGGACGAATTTTAAATATTCATCCGGCGCTCCTGCCCATGTTCGGCGGGCCGGGGATGTACGGTGAAAGAGTGCATCAGGCCGTGATCGAATCCGGCGCAAAAATATCCGGCGCAACCGTGCATATCGTGGATGAAGAGTTCGACCGCGGGCCCATCGTTCTGCAAGAATCCGTCCCGGTGTATTACGAAGACACACCGGAATCTGTAGCCCATCGAGTTTTGGAAGTTGAGCATCGTATCTATCCGCTCGCCGTGGAATTGGCCGTCACCGGCAGGCTGGTCGTGCATGGGCGCCGGGTCGAAATCCTCGATCACGTGGATGCAAAATAGCACTTGCCAGATATAACCAAATCATGTCCACAAAACGCGCACTCCTATCTGTGTACGATAAAACCGGCATCGTCGAATTCGCCAAAGGACTGGCGACGCTGGATGTCCAGATCATCTCCACCGGCGGCACGGCCAAAGCGCTCGAACAGGCCGGCCTGAAGATTATCAAGGTAGATCAAGTCACAGGCTTCCCAGAGATGATGGACGGGCGGGTGAAAACGCTGCATCCCAAAGTTCACGGAGGGATTCTCTACCGTCGAGACGATGAGGGAGATCGCAAAAGCCTGAGCGAGCACGGCATCGAAGGGATTGATTTGGTCGCCGTAAATCTCTATCCTTTCGCGCGCACCGCCGCCGATCCTCACGCCAGCCTGGGGGATGTGATCGAAATGATAGACATCGGCGGACCGGCCATGCTGCGCGCCGCCGCCAAGAACTACCGCTGGGTTCTGCCGATTTGTCGCCCGGCTCGATACCCCGAAATTCTGGAGTTTCTGAATTCCGGCGAACCGAGCCAGGAGCTGCGTCGAGAATTGGCGGCGGAAGCGTTCGCTCATACATCTGAATATGACAGTGCCGTCGCAGCCTACCTTTCGGGAGGCCAACAGCAGGAATATCCCGACAATCTGGTGCTGCACTACCGCCGCCAGCAGGCCCTGCGCTACGGCGAAAATCCCCACCAGCGGGCGGCTTTCTATCTGCCGGGGCGGAAGTCGGCGCCGTTCGAGCAGCTTGGCGGCAAGGAGCTATCCTTCAACAATTTGCTGGATTTGGACGCCGCCATCGGATTGTCGCAAGAATTCTCGCAGCCCTGCGTGGCGCTGCTGAAGCATACCGTTCCCTGCGGCGTCGCGGTGGGCGAAGATCTGGTGGATGATTATAAGCGCGCTTTCGCTACTGATACTTCCAGCCCATTCGGCGGAATCGTCGGAGTCAACCGGCCGGTGACGCGAGATTTGGCACAACTTCTATCCGAAGTCTTCTATGAGGTGATCGTCGCTCCGGACTTTGAACCGGAGGCGCTGGAGATTCTGCGCAAGAAGAAAAACCTGCGCCTGGTGCGGCTATTCGAGAGGCCATCGGTTTCACAAGACCTCCGCACCGCCTGCAGTGGATTGTTGGTTCAGGATCAAGACCGCATCGCGCCGCGTTCGGATAGTTGGAAGGTGGTCACGAAGCGCAACCCGACCGAAAAAGAGTGGGCGGGCCTGGAATTCGGTTGGAAGGTGGCTCGCTGGGCGAAATCGAACGCGGTGGTCTTCGCCTTAGCGGATCGCACGCTGGGCATCGGCCTGGGGCAGACGTCGCGCGTGGATTCGGTCGAGCTGGCGGTGGCGCGATCCGCCAAGTACGGCGCCAGCCTGAAAGATTCCGTGCTGGCCTCCGACGCCTTCTTCCCCTTCCCCGACGGCGCGGAAGCCGCCACCCGAGCCGGCGCCACCGCCATCATCCAGCCCGGCGGTTCCGTCCGCGACCCCGAGGTCATCGCCGCCTGCGACCGTCTGAATGTGGCCCTGGTGTTCACCGGGGAGAGGCATTTCAGGCATTAAATCCGTGAACTGTGAACCGTGAAACGAAAAAAACCATGAAGACTCATCATAAAATTATTCTGGGGGATTCCCCGCGATGAACGATGTACCAGTCATTCAGGGTGAGGCAAGCGCCCGATACCAATGCGCACACTGCGAAAGCGTCAGCCTTGTGATAACTCTCCAGCCTACCGAGAAGGCCACGCTCCCGGAAGTGGAATTTTGCCCTTATTGCGGAATGTCCAACGAGTACGCCAGAGAGCTCGCCGAGAGCTAGTAATTCGGAAAGCAGATGGCGAAGAAAACGATAAGAAAGTCATTTCAGTTGGCACCTGACGATAATCGCCTCGGCTATATCGAATAAAGGAATCCCTTCATGCCCCTATCCTTCTTTAAAATGTTCACCGCCGACATTGCCATTGATCTGGGCACGGCCAATACGCTGGTCTATGTCAAGGGCAAGGGCATCATGGTGCGCGAGCCGTCCATCGTGGCGGTGCGCCTGTCGGATCATAAGGTGCTGGCCATCGGGCACGAAGCTCGCGCCATGATGGGCAAAACGCACCCCGACATTCAGGTGGTGCGCCCCATGAAGGACGGCGTGATTGACGACGATGAAGTGGCCGAGGTGATGATCCGCGCCTTCATCCGCCGGGTGCACAAGAACCGCCTGGTGCGGCCCATGGTGATCGTCTGCGTGCCGTCGGGCGTGACCAAATCGGAGAAGCGCATCATCCGCAATTCGGCGGAACAGGCCGGGGCGCGCGAGGTGCACTTGATCGCCGAGCCGATGGCGGCGGCCCTGGGCGTGGGGCTGCCGGTGCTGGAGCCCGTCGGCAACATGGTGGTGGACATCGGCGGGGGCACGACCGAAATCGCGGTGATCTCCTTGGGCGGCATCGTCAACGACACCTCCGTGCGCATCGCCGGCGATGAGATGGATGAGGCCATCATCCAGTTCATGCGGCGCAATTATAACCTGTTGATCGGTGAGCGGACAGCCGAAGAGATCAAGTGCACCATCGGATCGGCCATGCCGCTGGAGCAGGAGCTGACCATGATCGCCAAGGGGCGCGATCTGATTGCCGGTGTGCCCAAGGCCATCGAGATAAGCTCAGTGGAGATCCGTCAGGCCTTGGCAGAGACCGTGGCGGCGGTGGTGGATGCCATGAAGGCGTCACTGGAGAAGACGCCACCCGAGCTGGCGGCGGATATCCGCGATCGCGGCATCATCATGACCGGCGGAGGATCACTTTTAAAAGGCCTGGATCGTCGCCTGCGCGAAGAGACCGGCCTGCCTATCAATATTGCCGATGATCCCCTAACTTGCGTGGTGCGCGGCACCGCCCGAGTCTTGGAAGAGTTCGAAACCTACGAAAGGGTGCTCCTGAAGGGCTAAAAAGTGGCCGGAATTCTCGATCGGATTCGATTGGAGGTTTTGGAACCCTGGATCGCGCTGGGCTTGGCAGTGATGCTCTCCCTGTTGCTCATGGCCACCAGCGAAACTCCCACGATGGATTCGGCCCGCGTTCACCTGACCGGTGTGGTCCAAATCTTTGCTCGCCCATTGAGCCTCGTCCCCACCATCCTGAGCTTGCGGTCGGAAAGCAATCGGCTGAGGGAGGAAAATGCGAGGCTGAAAATTGAGGTGGTCACGGCGCAGGAATCGCTTTCGGAAAACGACCGGCTGCGGCGCATGTTGGATTTCAGGACCCGGTCCAACCTGTCGCTTCAGGCGGCCAAGGTCATCGGAAAAGACCCGTTGCCTGGGGTCCGATCGCTTCTGATTGGCGCCGGCAGCGCCAGCGGATTGCGCAAAAACCTGGCGGTGATTAGCGATCGCGGCTTGATTGGCAAAGTGGCCCGGGCGGGCAGCCATTCGGCCATCGTTCAATTGCTCACCGACCGCAATGTCGGGGCGGCCGTGCGCCTGGCTAATTGCCGCGCGGATGGGATCACCTCCTGGTCCGGCGGCTCGCGCTTGATGATCGAAGGCGTCGTCAGCTCCGAGCCCGTCAAGCTGGGAGAAGAAGTAATCACCTCCAGCCTCGACGGAGTTTTCCCCGCGGGCATTCTGGTCGGGCAGGTAATCCGCACCCAGCGCGCCGAAGAAAATCTCTTTCTGGAAATCGAGATCGAACCGGAGGTCAATTTCTCAGCTATCGAAGAAGTATTCGTCGTCCGTGAAGGGGCGTATCCCCTATTGCCATGATCCGCCTCATTAACCTCCTCATCGGCCTCCTCGTCGTTGTTCTGCAGATCACCCTGGTAAACCTCGTCGCCATTTTCAATGTCAAACCGGATTTGGTAATCATTTTTGTGGTGGCGCGCGCCTTGCTCGATGGAGCGACCGGCGGAGTTCTATGGGGCTTCGGATTGGGCCTGCTGCTGGATGCGCTGAGCGGAGGACTCATGGGATTGGGTTCCCTGGCCTATAGCTTGGCAGGATTCATCAGCGGCCGGATCGGAGCGGATAAGATTCCGGGCCAGCCGCACTTTTTTGTCGCTTTGCTGCTCTCCTCGATACTGGCCCATGGGCTCTTTCTCTATTTCGGTCAGCCCTGGAAGGAGATCGGTCTCTTGTCGCCCCTGCTCAAGCAATATCTGCCCGGAGTGCTCTACACGCTGATCTTGGGGTTCATATGGATTATATCGCCATTTGCGCCATTTCGGGAGGGCAAGAGACGTGGCCGATGAACAGACGCATTTCCGGCTGCGAATTCTGTGGGGATTAGGCCTGGTCTGCCTGGCGCTATTATGGGTCAGGCTTTTTCAACTGCAGGTATTGCGCGGCCGCGAATACCAGGAGAAATCGCAAGCCAACGCAATCCGGGTGGTGGAAGAGTTGCCCGGCCGGGGATTGATCGTTGACCGTCGCGGGCGCGTCATTGTCGAAAACCGACCGTCCTACTCGCTGACGGTCATCCCCAGCGATATTCGTCATTCCAGCGGCACACTGATGGAGCTGGCAACCATTCTGGGGACGCCGCAGGAAGAAATCCTATCGCTGCTTCCCAAAGGCGGGCTGCCGGCCTACCAAACCTTCAAGTTGGCCCGAGATATCTCCTTCCCGACGCTGGCTTCCTACAAAGCCAGACTGCTCGATCTTTCAGAGGTCGGTTACCAGTTTGAACCGAAACGCTTCTACCCCTATTCGGTGGCTCCCCATGTCTTGGGCTATATCGGAGAAATCTCCGAGGCCGAGAAGGCGCGCTTTCCGAACAAGAAAGCGGGCGATATCGTGGGCAAGCAGGGGGTCGAAAGAAAATATGATGATTTTCTGGCCGGGAAGAAGGGCTATCGCTACCTGATGGTCAACGCCCTGGGGCAGGCGGTTGAAGATCTGGACGATGAATACATACCCCCGCAAAGCAGCGGAAAATTATATCTCACTCTGGATCTGGAGCTTCAGTATCTGGCGGAAGAACTCATGGCCGGCAGGCGGGGCGGGCTGGTGGCGCTCGATCCGAATACCGGTGAGATCCTGGCGATGGTATCCGTCCCGGAATTTGACCTGGAGGTGTTCGCCGGCGTGTTGCGGTCGAGCGATTGGCAGCAGTTGCAGGCAGATCCCAGCATCCCGCTGCTCAATCGAGCGACCCAGAGCGGCTATCCTCCCGGTTCCACGTTCAAACCGATGACTTTGTCCGCCGGAATTGAGGAGGGCATTGTCGGGCCGGGGTATCGGACGTTTTGCAGCGGCGGATACACCTTGGGGCGGGTTTATCACTGCTTCAAGAAAGAGGGGCATGGCACGATTGCGCCCATTGAGGCCATCGAGCAATCATGCGACGTATTCTTTTACCAATTGGGACATCGCTTAGGGGCGGAGCGCCTGGGATATTACCTGCACGAATTTGGATTCGGCCAGAAGACAGGCATAGACATCGAAAACGAAATCACCGGCATTGCGCCGGACAAGAAATTCTTCGACCGCAAGTTCGGGGTCGGTAAATGGAGTCCCGGCCTGGTCTTGAATGTCGCCATCGGGCAGGGGGAGGTTTTGGCGACTCCTCTGCAACTGGCTCATTATTGCGGAATCATGGCAACGGCCGGCATCAGCGCCACGCCTCATCTGCTCCTGAAAATGTACCAAAAAGAGGGCGGGGTGATCGAGTATTCGCCGGATCTTCACAGAATTCGGATAAAATCCGAAACCTTCGCGATCGTGCGCGAAGGCATGCGCCGGGTGATCGAAGGCGAGCGTGGCACGGCGCGCCGCTTCCGAGATCCCCGCTGGCAGATGGCGGGCAAAACCGGCACCGCGCAGAATCCTCATGGAGATGACCATTCCCTATTCATCGGATATGCCCCAGCCGAGAATCCTATTATTGCGATGGCCGTAGTTGCGGAAAACAGCGGCTTCGGCGCCACTGTAGCCGCCCCGATCGCGGTCAACATCATGAAGCGTTACCTGGAGATCGCCTTCCAGCCGGACAGCCTCTCGCAGCTCCCTGATAGTCTGCTGCAAAAATTGAGCTCCGCCGGCCTATATAAATATCCCAAGCCTCACGCCGCGGAGGCCCTGACAGGCGCCGCGGGAGATTCGACGGTAAGAACGCCCGATGAAGCAGATTAGATTCGAAAAACTTGACCGCTTGCTGATAGCAAGCTCCCTGGGCCTGGTGATCATGGGATTGGCGCTTCTCTATCACGTTCGTTCTTTCGAGCAGACTGGGCCTCCGGAGATCTTCTGGCGCCAACTGGCCTACGCGGTAATCGGTCTTGCGCTGATGATCGGTGTGGCGGTGATGTCGCCGCGGGTGCATTTCGCGCTCGCTTACGTCATCTACGGCGTCTCGGTCGCCATACTCCTGGGTATCTTCCTGTGGGGAAGCGTCGCCAAAGGGGCCGTTCGGTGGATTGATCTGGGGCTGTTCACTTTTCAGCCATCCGAGCCTGCCAAGATAGGCCTGACGCTGGCGCTGGCGCGTTTGGTCACCGACAAGAAATTCGATCTGCGGCGCCCGGGACATCTGCTGCGCGCCGCAGCACTGACCGCATTTCCCTTAATGTTGGTGATGGCACAGCCGGACCTGGGAACCTCCCTTGTCTTCGGCGCCATATTCCTGTCCATGATGGTTGTCGCCGGTGCCCCGTTAAGCTACCTGCTGATCCTGATCAGCCCGGCCTTGGCCGCCCTCACTTCCTTTCATGCCCTGGCGTTTCTTCTCTTCATGGCGGGGCTGATTATTATGTCTTGGCGGATGAAGTTTCCCTTGTTGGTGACCATCCTCCTGGTCATGGGCAATTTGATGGTCAGCGCCGGCACGCCGTTGGTCTGGAATCAATTGAAGCCCTATCAGCAGAAGCGGTTGGTCACCTTTATAAATCCGGAGGCCGATCCCAAGGGAGCGGGCTACCAGGTCATTCAATCCAAGGTGGCGGTGGGATCCGGCGGGCTGTTGGGGAAGGGGCTGGGGCAGGGCAGCCAAACGCAGCTCAAGTTTCTGCCTGAACAGCACACGGATTTCATCTTTTCGGTAGTGGGGGAAGAGACCGGCCTATTGGGAGGCAGCTTGGTCATAATCCTGTACGCCATCCTCCTCAGCCGCGGTTTTACCGCAGCGGCGCTTTGCAGCGGGAAATATGCGCGTTTGACATGCGTGGGCGTGAGCAGCCTTTTGGCCGCCCATATCTTCATTAACATCGGCATGGCCATCGGCTTGCTGCCGGTAACGGGGCTTCCCCTGCCCTTTCTAAGTTACGGCGGCTCCTTCCTTTGGACCTCCATGCTCTCCGGGGGGATCATTTTGGGTATACAATTCCGGAAGGGCGACTACACCCCCTAAGCAGCATAGATTTTCCTTGATTTGAGGCCGGTAGATGGGTACCATTTACCGGTCTTGTTTTTTAGGCCATCTCCTATGCCGATTGATTGCAACCCTGAAATAGTGCAGACGCCAACGCGCCGTCATATCCTCGAGGAGCTCAAGCAGATCCGCGATCTGCCGACGCTCCCTTCCACGTTTATGCGCGTGCTAAAGGCGTTGCGGAATCCCAAGAGCACCGCCAAAGAGATCGCCTTGATCATCGAATCCGATCAGGCCATCACCATGAGAATTCTGCGGCTGATCAATTCCTCCTTCTACGGCCTTTCCCGCCGCGTGGATTCGGTGCAGCAGGCCGTGGTGTTGCTGGGTTCGAGCACACTCAAAAATGTCGTGATTTCGGTTTCGGTGTTCAAGGCTTTAGGTGGCAGCAGCAAAGACGATGTTCTCAACCGCGAGGCCTTTTGGCAGCATTCCATCGGCTGCGGCATGATCGCCCGGTTTCTGGGCGGCAAAATCAATTGCGGCCGCGATGAGGAGGCCTTTATCAGCGGCATTATTCACGATATCGGCAAGGTGGTACTCGATCAATACTTCCATGACGATCTTCTCGCTGTGGTCAGGGCGGTTCGGGAGCGGCAGATTTCATTCTATGAGGCTGAGAGGGAGGAGCTGGGCATCACGCATAGTGAGATTGGATCCGCCCTGGCCGATATTTGGGGATTGCCGCCCAACTTGATTGAAGTCATCGGGAATCATCATAAACTGGCCGCCGATTCTCCGCATGCCAAACTGGCGGCCCTGACACAATTGGCGGATGCCACCGCTCGACGACATCACGTGGGTTCGGGCGGAGACGAGATTCCTCCTGAAATTGATGCGTTGTGCTGGCCGATCTTGGAATTGGATCCGAAAGCCACGGATCAATGGCAGGAAGACATTGAACAGGAGATCGCCAAGGGGCAGGACCTCCTCAACGTCATGCTGAAGTAAATTCGGCCTTCGCAGGCTGGAGGCTGTTTTGCCCGGCCCTGTCCGAATGCTGACATATAGACAAGGGATTCGAAATGAGAGATTTTGAAGAGACCCTACAGTGCGAAACAGTTGCGGCGGATAGCCTTCTCACGCAGCTGGCGGATATCCGGGATCTACCCACCTTGCCCGCGGTGTTCATGCGCATCATGCGCATGATGCAGAGCAAGGATACCTCCGTGCGGGAGATTTCCCAAGTGGTGGAGACGGATCAATCTATCGCCATGAAAATCCTGAGGCTGATTAATTCGTCCTTCTATGGTCTTTCGCGCAGTGTGTATTCCGTGCAGCAGGCCATCGTGTTGTTGGGGGCCAACACGCTGAAAAACATCCTTATCACTGCGTCGGTATTTCAGGCCCTGAACCGAAGGAGCCAGGAAGCAGGGTTAAATCGCGAGGCTTTCTGGAAGCACACCATGGAATGCGGGATGATCGCGCGCTGTCTGGACGATAAGATCAACAGTGGGCGCGAAGAGGAGGGCTTCATCTGTGGTATCATCCACGATATTGGCAAGGTCGTCCTCGATCAATATTTTCACGACAAGCTGCTGAGCGTCCTGAATAAGTGTCGTAAAGAGGGGATTCTCTTCTATCAGGCGGAACGGGAACTGCTCAGCGTCACCCATGCGGAGATTGGATCCAAGCTGGCCGATCTCTGGTATTTGCCGGATAATTTGGTCGAAGTAATCGCGCAACATCACGACTTCAGGCCGGAAAGCGAATATGCCCGCCAGACCGCCCTCATCCAGATCTCGGATATGCTGGTCTATCAACATGCCGCCCTGCGAGAAAAAAGCATTTTGATTCCTGACGTGGATCCCTTATGTTGGCATACTCTGGATTTGGATCCTCGACAGCTTGAGGGCTGGAATGACGACATCCGGAGCGAGATAGAGAAGGGCGATGAGCTATTGCGCTTGATGCTTGAATAGAGTCAGACCGTGTCGCAAAAAGGGCGCGATCATCGCGCCCTTTTTGCTTTGCTAGATGAGCCGCTATTGCAACAGCAACAATTTCATCCGATCCATGGCCTTCTTAGCCCAGACGTCAGGTTCATCGAGTATGTCGAATAGATCTATCGTGAGATCCCCCACATAGCCGGTTTCCCGGAGCTTCTTAATCATGCGCAGCAGATCCAGATGCCCATCGCCGGGCAAGAGGTGGGTATGATTCGGTTTGCGGATATCTTCCACGTGGGTATGGACGATAAACGGCGCCCACTCTTGGATCACATCGAGGGGATTTCCCTCAGTCAGGGCGGAGTGCCCCAGGTCGAGATTAAGGGCCAGAGGTGAACCGGCCAAATGTGCTGCCAGAAGAGAAAATTCATAGATGCCGTGAATAACCGTATCCGGCTCCGGCTCCAGCGCGATAACGACTCCGGTGCCTTCAGCGGATCGGACCAGCTCCTCCAAGGCCAAAAAGGTGGAACACCCCTGGGGGTCAGCGCTGGTGGATGGCGCTCCCACCACCAGGACATGCGCCCCCAGTGATTGGGCGATTTCCAGACCCAACTTCTGATTGTGCGCCGCCTTAGAAAGGCTTTCGCGTTTTCCATGATGGCTGACCGAGCTGATACGGAGGCCGTGATCAGCCACGCTTCGCCCGATTTGGCCGATGGAATCGCCGCGCAAGCTGTCCGGGCAGAGCCCCGGATGTTCCAGGCAGAGTTCCACAGAACGATACCCGATCTGGGCGATCTTCGCCAGGGCTTTGTCCAGCGGCCATTGGCCAAAGCCTTCCAGACGAAAACCCAGCTTGTTGAGGTCCTCGGCCGGTTGGGTTTGATGACTAACCATTTTTTCTCCTCTCCCCGCGATCGGAAGCGCAGAATTCCTACGATGCCTTTATCCCCGCCGCGCCGTATGTAAGGCGTTCAATAGGGGGCGAGCAATGCACACTGCGAACGAATGCAGGTATATCTTTGATTTGAGTAGAATAGGGAGGCAGGAAAAGAGGATTCAGGCCGATTTCCATCAGACGCAGGCGCAGGTCAATCAAAATCTCTTCAAATCATGGCAACAGCGTCACCCTGCAATACGGGCGGGATTCAGTGGAATTGACACTCCTAAATTACGACATTTTCATGGCATTGTCAAGGCTTTTTTCGGGCTTGTGAAATCTTGGAGCACCGATGAGGGCTGATCCAGCCTTGGCCTAAGGACTCTCCGCCCGCCCATTCTGCTGCAAAATTCGTAAAAAAGAGCTGCAGCGTTGGGACATTTCTGACTCTCAGCATCTTCCCGCCATCGCTCGCCGTTTCTGTCCAAATCCCGATTTTCGGCTTGACTTGCATGGGGGTTTTCCGTATTTTCACAGTTCACGCTTGTTTAACTTACTCAGGAGGATAATCTTGTCCAAGGATGGTATGCGCAACATTGCCCTGATTGGGCATTCTGCCGCCGGAAAGACCGCTTTGGCGGAGGCGATGCTTTTCACCTTGGGTGCGGCGGATCGCTTGGGTCGCGTCGAGGAAGGAAATACCGCTTCCGACTATCAGAAAGAGGAGATGGAGCGCCGGATATCGATTTCGGCAACGCCGCTCTACGGATCCCATTCGGCCATAAAAATCAATATCATAGACACGCCCGGGTTCAGCGACTTCAGCTTCGAAGTTCGTTCGGCGCTGCGTGTGGCGGATGCCGTCATTGTCGTTGTTGACGCTCTGTCCGGTCCAGAAGTGGGAACGGAGTTCGTCTGGAAGTACGCTCTCGAACAGCAGCTGCCGCGCGCCATCTTCATCAACCGCTTGGACAAGGAGCACACTTTGTTCGAGAAGACGCTGGCCACTTTGAGGGATTATTTCGGGGCCGGCGTTGTGGCTTTGCAGCTTCCTCTGGGCGAAGGGCCGGCTTTTGGGAAAATCGCCGATTTGGTGGGCAATAAGGCCTTTGGCTATCAGCCCGGTCAACCTAAAGGGCAGCCTCTGGATATCCCCGCCGAGGCCCAATCGCGCTGCGAAGAGCAGATTCGCGCCTTGATGGAAGTCGTGGCGGAAACGGATGAAGCTCTCCTGAACAGTTATTGTGAAACCGGAGAACTCAGCAAGGAGCAGCTCGCCGCCGGGCTAAGAAAGGGCTTTCAAGCCGGAAGTATATACCCGGTCTTTTGTGGCTCCGCTTACCGCCCTGCAGGAATAGATCGCCTCTTGGAGGCCGTGGTGGATCTCTTCCCGAATCCATCCACCAGACCCCCGATCAAAGGAATCCGGCCGGACAGCACCACGGAAATGGTTCGATCGCATCAGGATGCCGCCACAACGGCCTATATTTTTAAGACGATCAGCGAACCCCATCTGGGCGAGCTGAGCTTTTTCCGGGTTTTTTCCGGGGAGATTAGGTCGGGCGGGGAGATTTATAATTCAACGCAGAAGGCCACGGAGAAGGTTGGGCAGCTCTACCTCATGAACGGCAAGACGCGCAAGACCACGGATCGTGTCGGGGCCGGCGACATCGGAGCGCTGGTGAAGTTGAAGAATACACATACGGGCGACACCCTATGCGAGGCCCGCGACCCCATCATCCTCCCACCGCTGAATATTCCCAATCCCGTTCACCGCGTGGCGGTCATTCCAAAAGCCAAAGGCGACGAGGAGAAGCTGTCCACCGGCCTGCACGCTCTGCATGAGGAAGACCCCTCCTTTATCGCTTCTTACGATCCCGAACTGAAACAGACCATCGTAGCCGGTCAAGGCGAATTGCAGATTAACATCGTTCTGAAGAAACTCAAGGACAAATTCGGAGTGGAGGTCGAAACAGATACGCCAGGAGTCCCCTATCGAGAGACCATCCGCAAGAGCGCCGAGGGACAGGGGAAGCACAAGAAACAATCCGGCGGACGCGGCCAATACGGCGACGTCTGGCTGCGGCTGGAGCCTTTGCCGCGAGGATCCTCGGTTCCTCTGGAATTTGTGGACGCCATTGTGGGCGGCGCGGTTCCGGGCCGATTCATTCCGGCCGTCGAGAAAGGCATTCGCGGGGCGATGGAAGAAGGCGTCATTTCCGGCAATCGGGTCGTGGATATCCGGGCCACGCTTTATGACGGTTCCTACCACGACGTGGATTCATCGGAAATGGCCTTCAAGATTGCCGCGTCAATGGGCTTCAAGCGAGTCTTCAAAGAGTGCAATCCCGTGATTCTCGAGCCAATTTACGAGATCGAGGTTACCGTGCCGGAGGAGTACATGGGCGATGTCATGGGCGATATCTCTTCCCGGCGGGGCAAAATCCAGGGGATGGACAACGAAGGCAAATTCCAGATTATCAAAGCCAAACTGCCGCTGGTGGAGTTGCATACCTACTCGATCAATCTGCGCTCTATGACCTCGGGCCGCGGAATGTTCCGCATGAAATTCGACCATTACGAACCGGTGCCGCACGATCTGCAGGACAAGTTGGTGGCAGCTTACGCCGCTAAGCGGGAAGAGGGTTCGTCGTAAGTCCACCTCGCCCATATTCGCGGCTGGAATCAAGCAAGGTCAAACACTATGAAACCATCGAGCGCAAACCCGAAACAGGACAGGGACGACGAGGCGGGGAAGACCCGCCTCTGGGCTCCCTGGAGGATGAAGTACATCGAATCGGCGGCGCAGGACGCGGAAGCCGGTTGCTTCCTGTGCATGAATCCCACCCAGGAGGACAGCCCCGAAAATTTAATTCTCCATCGCGGGAAGTTCTGCTTTGTCATCATGAATCTCTACCCTTATAACAACGGCCATTTGATGATCGCTCCTTACCGGCACGTGGGGGATTTTCAGGAATTGACGATGGAGGAGATCGCGGAAGCCGGGCAGCTTAGCAAGCGCTGCCTGCAGGCCCTCGACGATACCATGCACCCTCACGGCTATAACATCGGCCTGAATCTGGGCCGCGT
>Ga0315284_10003937_pt1 | contig 21084 bp, 21 predicted proteins | sample YL17G09_16_MG_FD_203696 | JGI IMG/M metagenome (GOLD analysis project Ga0315284, IMG submission 203696) | Sediment microbial communities from Yellowstone Lake, YNP, Wyoming, USA - YL17G09_16 | ecosystem: Environmental > Aquatic > Freshwater > Lake > Sediment | place: USA: Wyoming | collected...
TCGCTGTTAATAGACTAGCCGAGGCCAGACTAGGGAAAATAGGCTTGACACCTGAGACAATAGCTGTCCTATGGGCTGCTAGGGACTATCCTGGGGTATTGATTCCTGCAGAGATAGCCCGCATGACACATCGAGAGAATCAGACTATTGCAGGATTACTCAACAGAATGGAAAAAGCTGGACTCATGCAGCGCATACCGAAACGCAAGGGGAAACCGTTCACGGAGGTCATAATAACTGCTAAGGGCAGGAAACTGTGCGATGAGGGAGTACCTGTGCTGAAGTCCATAGTGTCCGATTTGATATCAGATATGCCAGCGAAGAAGCAGAAAGAATGTCAGGAGTGGCACCGAGAGGTGAGAGACAAAGCGCTCGGTAAGTTGCACCTAGAGGTAGTTCCAGCGACAGTCGAAGCGCCAGGTAAGCCTATTCCTGTCAAGTGGTAACGTAGCCAGCTATTTTCTCAAACACCATGAAGCACTACAAGACGGTGGTGCTGAGGTAGAGGCCATGTAATGCATAGGATATCCCCGGAAATGCAACGGTGCAATTACTTCTGATGTTGTTCTAGAGTATAGGCGCTAGTCCTCCCTGCGCCATCCCGTCTTTACAAGACTCAAAGTCTTCAGGCCTTTCCTGGATAGCCTGAATAAGCCCGTATGCGTCAGCCTAGATACTATTTCGTCATCTCTTAGAAGTATTTGATGGTCGCTGAAATACAGGACGCCATCAGGTCGGAGTACCCTATGTATCTCCTGCAACGCCACATCGGGGTAGCTTAACTCGTGTAATAGGACAACGTCTACGCTCGCATTTTTTAATCCCGTTGAACCATCAGAGAGTATAGTCTCGATATTCTTAAGTCTCTTCCGAGTAGCTAACTTTCGAACTCTATCAATCGCAGAGGGATGGGTATCTAAGGCAAAGACCTTCCCTTTGTCTCCTACTATTTTAGCAGCGGCGATTGTGTAGTCTCCAGGACCGCAACCGTAATCAAGTATATTAGATCCTGGTCTTATGTTCGCTCCTATGAGGGAATCTATGGGTGGACTAAGAAAATGTCGAAGCATCAAGAAGAAAAACTTGAATCTAAAAGGTAGATTGCCGAATAGTCTGCACATTGGATCACAGCCCCACCACACAAATTCCCTCTCATGTATCCATAACGAAAAAGTGGCTGTCGGGTAGTTACCTAATCCTCCCGATGTCCGCAGTGCTTTCAGGCGTATCAAGTTCTCTGATAAGGTAGTTAATCGAGTAACGTCCTGCTTGCATTTCGGTATGAAACGCTATTCACCAAGGGCTACCAAGGGACATAGCAGCCTTTGCTTTCCAGAAGAACATGAAGCAATACAGGGCGGTGGTGGGGTAGGGTTGTCGACAGTTCTGCTAAGTAACCTTCTTGGTAACCATGTCCATGGGCATGCCCAACATCCAAGCTTTTCGCTCTCTCATTATGAGATAGAAAGCCAGAAGTACATTGCATTCACTGCAATTAGTCTCGGCGACGCCATTGAAATCTTCTTTGCAGGTTACCATTGCCGTCCCCTTGCCACATTCGGGACATCTAGCTATAAGGTGATGTCGGTCAATGCAATCGTAGCTAAGTACCTTCATCATAGCTCCACCTCCTTCCGTCACATTATTATAGCGACTTTTTGCGACATTCTACAGCGAAATGTATAATGGCGCAAGAAGACACCAAATTCAAAGCCTCGCAAAGCCCTGCTTGACAACCCAGATGATTGGTAGTATAAGTTAGTCTACCACGAACTTTCTACACTGAAGAATACTCATTCGTGGCGTTTTGCTCTGCTCCCACTGAGGGGCAGACCGTTCTTGCAGGTGTAACAAAGGCATATCGTGTATACCTGTCCTCTCTTGTTCGCTCCCTTTTCGCTCTAACTTTACAAACATGGATGCCTGGGTGCTTTGCGCCTTTACAAATATAAACTTAGAAAGGAAGGTGAAAGATGAAATTCATGACTCTGAGTATCTTTCCTGTGGAGAAGACAGCGGAGGTCGCTGCGGCAAGCGATAAGGTATGGGCTGATGAGCCTCGAGAAAGCAGACCGGCAGCTAGCCATGTGCTGCTGTGTGTCCCCTTCGAGGTCCCCACAAATTCAATGGTCTCTGTTATCATCAGCGAATCAGATAGTGCGGAGAAAATAGCTGCGAGAGTGTATCCCCTAATGCTCGCAGGTGCTACGGTCCACGTAATTCCTCTTCTAGAGGTGCCTATCGCTGGTGGCGCGAAAGCGGAAAAGAAATATAAGGGCTAGATTGCCGGGCTCGTGTCCTGCTTAGGGGCAAAGCATCCAGGCGGGATGAATTTCATTACTGGCGGTGGAGGTCGGTAATGCCTGATGTGTATGACTTGGAGTTTTCTGACCAGGCTCTCACAACTTATACTTTGATTCGCCAAGCGTGGCTCGCCATCAACAGGTATGCTGAGGCTAAACTTGGCAAGGTCGGCATGACACCCGAGAAATTCATGGTGCTCTGGATATGCAGAGACTATCCAAGCCCCTTGATTCCTGCCGAGATAGCTCGTATGACACATCGAGAGAATCAGACTATTGCAGGATTACTCAACAGGATGGAAGTGGAGGGACTCGTTCAACGTGTGCCTAAACGCAAAGGACATCCATTCACTGAGGTCAAGTTGACTGCAAAGGGCAGGAAGCTGCTAGAGGCCACACTTCCTGTATTTAAGTCCACAGTCTCAGATTTATTAGGAAATTTGCCACTGCAGAAGCAGAAAGAATGCCAGCATTGGCACAGAGAACTCAGAGACAGAGCGCTTGACCTTATGCATTTAGTGGTTGGGGAACCGTCCGAGAATATCACAGGGAAGCCGATAAATCTCAAGTGGTAGTGAGAATGCGCCCCCAATATTACATAGTCTGAGCGTGAAGGGGCAGAGACGTAACTGCTCAGTGTTCTTTAGGGACACCATGAAGCACTAAAGGGCGGTGGGGGGTTGGCAATTCTCGGGTTTGTACCCATCAGTATCAGTATATTCTCCTCACCTAATTCATCTTTCCCTTAGACTATACTCGTAAACCTGCCGAGAATCAGCCATAAGCCCAACATATAGGCACCCATCCATATAAGTAATCCCTTCTCGCTCCATAGCCACTGCGGGAACATCCTCGCATGAAGGCCATATCCAGGCTTCTTCCACAGCCTCAAAATCCACTCGTGGTCCAATATTAACCAAGCCGGCAGAGCGCAAGCCATCGACATCGGTTCCTGGTAGAAGACATAGAATATCCCCAGCCAGATTGGTATTCTGAGAACTGAAGATGCACACTTCCTCCAACCCTTGCCTATGCCATGATAGATCCCATAGTCATCAATATTGAGGTCATCTAGAGGCCAATGGCTGGCTACCGCCAGTGGAACTCCAGCAGCCAGATTACCATCGCCGGCAAAGTAAACCGCTAGACCAGCTAACATGTGAGCTTCTGCCCAGGCCATTTACCTATCCCCCCTTTCGATTATTTAACCTTCAGCAAAATCTTCAGTTCTGATTCTTACAATCCTTTCCAAAATCCATTAAACCGTTGCGACATTCTACCGCGAAATGTATGTAAGTGCAATAAGCTCTGCCAAGCCTCACTCTTGAACATAGCCTGAAGCGCTACAGGCCATTGGTGGGGGAGGGCCCACTGGGGGACCTCTGGGGGGAGCCCCAGTAGAATATGCATTTTTGGCACAATTTCCGGTTTTAGGTTGAAATCTTCATTTCGTATCTGATTTTCGAAGGAGCATGCTTTTTTGCGCTTGACATCTCAAATTGAGACCAATACCATTGAATTGTGTGGGGCCCTAGAGTGATCTGGGGCCCCTCGTATATTAAAAACGAAGGGGGGTGATACAGATGGCGAAAATTGACAAAGCCGAAGCTAAGCCTGCTGAAGGCAAGGCTGAGACCAAGCCGACCGAGGCCAAAGCTGAGGCGAAGAAGCCAGAACCTAAGCCCAATCCAATGGCAACAGCGAAACTTGAGGTCAGTATCGTAGTCAAGGCAAATGATGGCAAACCAGTGGTTTATAACATGAAGGAGGTAAGCCCTTCGAAGAACAACCGCAAGTTTGCCATAAGAGCTGACGAGGATGAAGACGTCTATGGCCAGGTCTACATCTGGATAGGCACTGAGGAATAAGAGTGCCGGCCGCTACAGGGCTGAGGAGCTGAATCTCAGAGATGGGATTCAGCCCTCCCCGGTGGCCGGTAGTCTAGACCCGATCCTCAACCCAGGAGTGCAGCGCCCATTATTGCCCTGAACCCTGCCCTTGTACACGGGGCATCAATAAAGGCTGAACAAGAGTTTCTGTTTGGGCCGGACTTAACAGAGGGCCAGCGTTTGAGTATAACGCTAGAGGAGAAAACGCCCAAAGATTTACCCGATGGGGCAAGCAATATATCGTGAACCAGTGCAATAACTCAATTTGCCACAAGAGGCAGAGCGCGTTTACATATATTGGCTACGATATCTTGCTAAAGGGCCAGAAATCAAGAGACTTGTACCTCAAATGGCATCCAAAGCCATTGGAAAAGAGCTCACAAAGAGACTACAGATGCTCTGTGAACCGCGAGAATGGGTGAAGAACCACGAGCTTGCGAAAGGCTCCTCTTGCCTCTAGCCTCTAGCTGTAGACCCTGACTTTCTCGACTATTTAGATACTAAATATAACTTGAAGCCTGTTGAGCTGCTCAAAAAGGTGGGCTACGAAGTCTGATTTTTCCCAATCCACAGCTAAGGGGGTAGAGCAAAACAGCCATATAAGGACCAACTTTGCTCAATTGTGAGCGCTCCCAAAACACTCCTTTGCGTAATATGGACTTTATCGACGCTCTAGAAATCGCACCAACCACAACTGAGAAGAACCATCTCGTACATGTGCTTGACAGATTAGCATTATTTTGGTATATTATAGCTCCACTACGAAGCTCTTGTAATTTATATTATAGGCACAAGAGTAAGACTAATGGGTATTATGAGCAGTGCCTTATTGCAAGTTGAAACGAGCAATTTCTAAAATTAAACCTGTTTCTGAGATTGAGGACTACTGATGGAAATGTATTTGAAATGTACACCGACTATTGATTGCGATACAGAGTCTGTAAAACGAAAAGCTCGAGAGCTAACTGAAGGTTTAAAAACAGAACAGGAGAAAGCTAGAGTCCTTTTCTATTTTGTTAGAGATGAAATCAAGCATAATCCATATTCACCTTATTGTTATCTTTTAGAACATTACAAAGCAAGTTTGACTCTGGAGCGGGGCAACGGACATTGTGAACATAAGGCTGTGCTTCTTGCCGCGCTCTGCCGGTCCATTGGGATTCCTGCGCGCTTGGGATTTGTTGATATCCGTGACCATCTTCTATCGCCAAAGTTCCGAGCTATGATTGGCGGCGGCAACCTGATTGTGCAGCATGGATATGTTGAGCTTCATATCAATGGCAAATGGGTACATGCCTGTCCTTCCTATGACCTGGAGACTTGTCGGAAGGGAGGGTTTGTAGCTGTCGAGTTCGATGGTGTCAATGACGCAAAAGACTCAGCCTACAATCGAGAAGGGAAGCCTCACATCGAGTACGTTAAAGACCACGGAACCTTCGAGGATTTTCCATTTGATTGGATAATGAGCTATCGGCAGGAATGGATAGCTCAGATGGGCCGGGAATTGAATGAATTTGTGAGTCATGTAAAGAGACACCAGGCCGAATAAGCGGTTGTCGCGTTGGTAACTATGATTCGGCCACCAAGATTGTGAGTAGAGAAAGTTCCGGTAGTGCTACTTACAGTTGGTTGAATGGAAAAAACTGGATATTCGTAGTTCCTTTGTGGTACATCAGGAATATGCACGCCAGTATCTGGTGGCAGATTTGCCTCAAAGCGCTGCAATTCTTGCGAAATGACCAAGCTAGTCCCAACTAGCACTATGGTACCACCTAAAAGGCTCCATTTCGCGATTCTGTTCATAGTCTACTTGTAGCACAACAGCGTGAAATGTGCAAGTGTCCTTCAACTCATCTCGATGAGTACTCAATCCTCCCCAATCAGAATCAAAATCTGCCGGGGCAATCCAACACTTGTATATAGAATGTTAAGCCCCTTTCCCTCCGATGGTCAAAAAGACGTGACCATCCTGTGATTATTTGGTGAGCCTTTGGTGATGAGCAACCCGGGACGAGTTAGGGGCTCAGGGGAGGACAAAACACCGACCCCCTGATTGGTCAAAATGAACGGGGCGCTCCCCTTGAGGAACCCCCCGCTTTTGAAGCTGAAATGTCGCTGGTGAGCGGTGTGGGACTCGGACCCACGACACCCTGATTAAAAGATACAGGAGGTTAGTCCCCGAGAGTAATAACAAGTAATCGCTGATACCTTATTATACGAAAATTAGCTTCAGGTGGTACTTATTGGTACCACTTTGTTTATTTTGGTGACGAAAAGTTCGTTAGCAAAAATGTTAGCAAAATCCGTCAATCTATAATCAATGTGAAATTTGGGGTAGAATATCGTGTCAGGAACGGCTATTGGTTGAAACGCTCGGCGCTACCTTTGGAGCGAACAGCAACATCAAGGCGATTAGTACCCCAAGCCATAACATATTTACATACCAGCCGTGTATATTATTATCCATGAAACGTCCGTAGGCTAGGATTGTGCTTCCAATCAGAGCGCATGACAGCATAATAGAAGAGCCGTCCTCAAGTGACTTGGCTAAAGGCTCCATCCTCTTCGGAATTGTTCTTAGGAACAGAAATATAACGCAAAGTAGCGAGTCTACAAGCAGCACGAGGGCTAGCACGACGAAGACCTTATATGTTAACGGAATTGCGGTCAGGCCAAACGCGACCCATATTACTGCAAACCCGATTAAAACCATCTTAATTAGTCTACTTCGGTCCTTCACCCTCCCAGAGAAACTCTCCCATGCTACGATGCCAAGCATTATGACAGTCATTATTAAGGATTGCCACCAATCACCACTTTGTCCAGTAGTGCTTCTTCCCCAAAATAGTGCAGCAGCCTGCATAGACAAAACTGCAGTGCTGGCGAAGGCTCGGGCCTCGGTGACCAAAATACTGTGAATTCGAGCATCCATTTGTCTTAACTTGCTATTAGTGACATCTTCCCTTGTATAAAGCATACTTCCTCCCTACATTGTTTCCTCAAATCAATGTTAGATGGATAAGTGTGAGGATATTGAAATATAAGAATGCATATTAGTGCCATATAGCGTATTTAGGTGGTTGTGTCCCAGCAGGGTATGTGTAACTCTTCCATTGTGGGGAAAGGAATGCCTTGTGACACTTGCGACATCTCCATCTTCCAAGGATATGAAATCCACGCCTCTTATGTATTCTCATGCTATGGCAACGTGGGCATTGTGCTATATCTACGTGGTGTTCGCCACCGTTCGGCATAGGCTGATTATATGGAGGGGATATAGCCGATGTCAACCAAAATCGAGTCTCCGTGGCCATCAATCGGCCCCACAGCGAAGGCAGTGACACATTTGTAATACGTGAGCGACAGTCGCCATTTGACAATAGTGTTATCATGAGTGTTATGATATATGAGAAGGTTTGTCAAGAGGGGGTTAGAGGGGATTCTTTAACCACAATTTTGAGTTGAAGCATCGAGCCATACTATCTTGCAAGCTCAGAGAGAGGAGGTTCGTCTAATGCCGAATCGTTTGGTGTCGGTCGCTGTGTTGCTCTTCTCGTTTGCAGTAACACTATTCGGCTTCAAGGCAAAGGCAGACACACCTATTATTTCCTACAACCGGGAGTTCCATGTTCCTGTCGTAACACTGCCTGTGCAGGCCTATTGGGTCGTGGGAGCTATCGCCAGCTTAGGGGCTCTGTTTTGCATAGTGGCAGCATCTAAACAAAAATGGCGTGAGCCGGTTGAAGCGTTTGTGACTAAGAATCGTTATGCATACTATCCAGGTTTCGTGGTTTTTTGGGGTGTTTTCACGGTGGCATTCCTGAAAGGTGTTGGAGCTGTAATTTCGGTTTCCCCCCAGGCTTGGGTTGTACTCTTGGCGTTCTATTTTGGGTTCCTTTTATTCATAGTTATCCCTATCATTTCCTTCAAGGAGCGGCCGAGACAAAAGAACAACGTATCTCGGACAAGAGGAGTGAATCAACTTATACAAAAATAGTAACACGGTTGGAAGGAGGTAGCCATTTACTACATAGCTATTGTTGAGCTCGACGAAAAGTGGTACGAAAATACCAGAGAATATAGTGACCTGAAGGCCGTGCTGGATGATAAGATGAAGTTGGGCGGTATAGGTTTCCGGGGAACTGTACACAAGTCCGTATTGCTGGAGGACATCTCAAAATTGAAGGGCGTCGTTGGAATATCCAACAGAGGGCGGCGCTAGACACCTCTGTGATATTCAGACTTGCCAAAGTGAGGAATTTGAATATGGAGAATCTTGTATCAGCAGGCGTCGTACTCATTTTGTGGTCTGTGACGTTAGGTCAGAACCTATTGGAGTATAAAACAGCTAAGGTCAAGAAGGAATCGCGCATAAATAAATGGTGGTCTGCTGGCGCAGTCTTTTTTAGTATAGGTGCGATTTTACTAATAATATGGGGTGTATTCTCGCGACGCTACCCTTATGGGAACGGTTTCCGAGACCTCGCTTTAGGGGTGATGATTGTCGGGGCCACGTTGCTTGCCAATGCCTGGATTGAACGAGAGCGTTTTCAAAAGAAGCGAATACGCATGCGTGAAATGGTTAGAACAGGAGTCTCACGGGCGGGTCTTCTGTGTTTCATTGCATTCGCTATTTACCTTGTTATTCAGATATTCACAAATTAAAAGCCTGAAGGCGAGAAGCCATAAGCTGATATTTTGGGCGGCGCTAGCCCCCCTCTGGAGAGTCAAGGTCGGCTGGGGGGCATAAGGCGCTCTTACAGTGATGCGGTACTTATGTAGAAGGAAAAGGACTCAGACCACATTCTTTGGGTCACGTAGTCGGCCCACAACGACTATATAGTCGGGGACAGGTAATGTACCAAACAATCTTATACGTTCGATAATTTCCAACCCTCTTCTAAAGAGGTCGATTTCGTAGAAGTGCTTACCTTCGTGAGGTTTGGTAGTGTCGGACCCCACGTAACGACCAATGTCGCTTTGATTTTCATCTAAAATGTAAGGGAGAACGTAAGCTTCCTGTAAATTGTCCAAACCGTAGAAACTCACTGCAAAGCCATAGGCAACCTTGGCCAGAAACCTCGCAAATGCATGGGGTTCCCAGGTATTCTTGAGGGTAAAAGAAGTTACACCGCGATTCTTGAGTGCTTCGCTTACCGATTGGAAATTTGGAATCACGAGAGGATGAGCAACGTAATTTATACCACGCTCAATGGTCTTCCCGGTCTGGTGAGCGGGAAGCTCATAAACGGGTAGGTCTAGGAAAACGGGATATTCGGTTGTGGGAATTGTCCAAATTTCCTCTGTTCCATCTCGGGTAACGGGTAAGGTCCATGTCGTGGGGCGTAGTTCCTTTCGCCTTGTCTGAAAATCAAGGCCGGCGCGAAACAGATTGAGCGAGCCTCTCAAGATAATGAGTTCAATACTAGAAGTAATTGCGGCGCACTTTTCACAGGTTGCGCGGCGCAGAATCCATGGCCCGTTGAGGGCGTAAGGAATGATATGCTCCGTCTGCAAGGGGTGAGAGGATGTGAGACAGTAAATGCATTTACCTATGTTAGCTAATTTTATAGTCTTCACGGTTAGATTATAACGAAAATTAGAGAGATGCAAAGTATATGGACGCATGTCCTTTGCACCTATCCATTGCCCCCCCCTCTAACTTTTTTCCCCGAAGGACAGCGTGTTCTGTTCCACACGGCAAGGCAGTGCCAAGGATCAACAGGCTTTTGTCCGCGTAAATGTGGGCAATATAGAGCGCGTGTCGAGTCAATTAAAAACTCCCATATACCCGTCTAGCTTCAGCAGCGAGGTTTCGAGGTAGGTGACGGCAGGCAGCGTTTCATGGAAGGACACCAAGTCAAGCGCTATGCTGAACAGCGGTGGATACCAATCATAGCGCGGTAGGTTGTCAAGTGGCAGATGTTGTCATGTCGAATTCCAAACAAGGATTAGCTATAGAAATCATCGAAATTTACCTGGTCGCAGATGATATATTTAGTCATGAAGCCCCTTGACAACATCTAAAACATGTGTTCTACTAGTATTAGCCAAAGATGATTACATAGGAGAATACGATGACACACAGACCACGCGACACTTACAAGTACGCCTTTAAGATTGGTAGTGGGATTGTCCATAAGGGCATCACAAACGACCTAGAACGTCGAGAGCAGGAACACAAGCAGACTTGGCCGAAAGGACATATCAAACAAGTGGGGCGTCGTACCACTGATGAAGCAGCGCGTAAATGGGAAGAGGAACAAGGCTATTAGTTTGGGTATACGAGCTAGACTACTAGACGTTGTAGGAGCCCAAAACATTATTGCCCCTAGGCATTGCGAGCATAATTGCCGCATTTGTCACACTGGTAATCAATCTGAAAGTGCCATCGCATTATCGTTTTTACTCACGGTGACCAGAGGAAAAAGTGGCTAATACCGAGACTAATGGAATAGTACTGTCGCTGGATGCCCTCATTCGATCAATCGGCGTCAACAAGTCCACATCTCATTTATTCTTCTTGGGCTCAGGAGCGTCGGTTTCATCAGGTGTACCTTCAGCAGAGCAGTGTATATGGGAATGGAAGCGCAGCATTTTCCTTACGAAGAACCTAGGGCTTGAAGAGCAATTCTCTGAGATATCACTAGTTGGCGTACGGCAAAGAATTCAGAGATGGTTTGACCAGCAAGGAACTTATCCAAGCGAGGGTGACCCCGATGAATACGGTTTCTACATAGAAGGGTGTTTTCCTATCCCGAGCGACCGCCGTGCTTACTTCGAGGAAAAAGTGCGACAAGTCGAACCGCATATAGGATATCGTCTACTATGCTATTTAGCCCAGATGGACATGGTTCGGGCTGTTTGGAGCACGAATTTTGATGCTTTCATGGCTCGGGCTGCAACAACTTTGAGACTGACCCCAATCGAAGTGAGTATCGATTCTCAACAGCGCTTACCTCGCGCGCCGCGAAAAGGTGAACTACTATGCGTTTCTATTCACGGCGACTTTCGATACGACCGACTCAAAAACACTCCCGCTGAACTTCAAGAACAAGAACATCAGTTGAAGGCTGAGCTTGTGCATCAGCTACGCGAAGCTCCTGTCATTGTTGTTGGTTACAGCGGACGAGATGCATCTGTAATGGATGTGTTTCGTGAAGCCTATTCCAAATCCGGAACCGGTTGTCTCTATTGGTGTGGCTATGGAAATTTAGAGGCCCCGAGAAAAATCGCTGATTTAATTCACTTAGCACGTCAGACTGGCTACCCGGCCTTCTACGTACCACTAGATGGCTTTGATGACCTTCTTATCCGAATCGCATTGCACTGCTGTGATAATGAGAGACAAAAAGAAGTAAAACATCTTATTGCGAGCATGGCGCAGAATTCTATCAAAAAGCGGTCAGTTTTTGAAGTTCCTGACGCTTTAAAATACACAGTCATAAAGAGTAATGCTTTTGAATTGGAATGTCCCTCTGAAGTTCTGACGTTCGAACTCAGCAAATGGCCTACGGAACGAGTGTGGGCAACCATAAGAGGTAGTGTAGGCAATCGCCCAATAGTTGCGGCACCTTTTCGTGGGAAAATCCTAGCCTTGGGCATGATTGACGATATAAAGGATGCCTTTCGTGACAATACCAAGGGTCAGATAGAGCGAACACCGGTAAGTGAAAAAGAACTCCGTTACGAAGATGGAGTAGTGGTTTCGCTGATGAGAGAGGCGTTGGTAAAAGCCATTGCTTGGCGCGCTGGAATCAAAACAGATGACAGAAACGAGTTGTGGGTAGACAAAGAACAGGAGCGCTTGCGTGACGGAGATATTGAATACACTGTCCATGAATCAGTGTTGTTGTTTCTTCGGCGGATTGGCTCTCGGCAATATCTGCTACTCAAGCCGTCGATACGGATTCAAGATAAAGATGGAAGACCGGCACCAAAAGAATTGGCTAGGGCCGCAAAGTTACGTATTTTAGGCAACCAGTTCAATGATAAGTTCAATCAGGCAATCACTAAATGGCGAGAGCGGCTATTCCCCAGCGCAGAGAATTTTGTGACCTTCGAATTCCCTAATGGCTCCGCTTCATCTTTCCGCTTCAAGGTGCGACGCTCACCTGTGTTCGCCGAAATAGGCACATCTAATCGATTGTATCCTGCCAACCTTCCTGATAGCGCAAAACGTCTTGTGCATCATCGTGGTTTTGAACTACCGGAGCCTGCCTTGCTATTCTCAAATAAGGCTGCCAACAACCATGTTATGGATACCCATCCAATCCGTGGGATATTGTCTAATCGTCCATTCGATTTTGGTTTGACACAGAAAGGTCTGGCCTCTTCGATTAGACTTGGCGTAGTATGCCCACAACCTGAGTCCCGACCTCTCAGAACCTACCTGGATTGTGCCTTACGTAAACAACAACCTCGGCGACCTAATCCAGAGTACCTCTTGGAATACCCAGGATTTGACAGAGCATATGGGCTTGCGTTGGAAATCCCAGATTGCCAAGGGCAAGGTTGGGCAACATGTCCCGAGCCAACTTACAACAATCCCATGACCGGCTCACGCGACCTGGCGAAGCGAATTATTCAGTCAATCGAAACCCTAATGGCATCATATAATCCTCAAGTGATTCTTATCTTCTTTCCAGAGCGGTGGTTTCAATTGCGGGCCTACAGAACGGAAGAAGAGCATTTCGATGTTCATGACTTCGTCAAGTCGTACTGCGTGCAGAGAGGCATCTCAACCCAATTCCTCGACGCGGATACCTTGACACTCGAAGACCAATGCAGTGTGTGGTGGTGGCTATCGCTTGCGCTTTATGTTAAGAGCATGAGAACACCCTGGGTTCTTCAATCTCTTGACCCAGAAACTGCTTTCGTTGGCCTTGGTTTCAGCGTTGACCCTTCAGCACCTAGTGGGCAGCATGTCATTCTGGGATGCAGCCACATATACAGTTCTCGTGGTGAGGGACTTCAATTTCGACTAAGCAAGATTGAGAATCCAATCTTCAAGGGAAGAAACCCCTTCATGTCAGAAGAGGATGCTCGACGACTTGGAGAGACTATCAGACAGCTTTTCTTCGATGCCAAGTCTAAGTTACCAAGCCGAGTGGTCATCCATAAACAAACGCCATTCATTGAACAAGAACGTGAAGGACTATGTGAGGGATTAAGCGGAGTAGAACATATAGAGATGCTCGAAATCCAAATTGACCACGCTCTTCGCTACGTGGCTTCTATCTGGCGAAACGGCGGGTTTGATGAGGACAACTTTCCTGTACGCAGAGGGACAACACTGAAACTTGATGATTTCACGGCTCTCGTCTGGGTCCACGGTGCATCCTCTGCTCTCAATCCAAATCTTCGGTATTATCAGGGGAGAAGGAGGATTCCTGCTCCACTAATTATGCGAAGACATATGGGGGAATCTGACCTACGGACTGTGGCCACCGAGCTTCTTGGTTTGTCAAAGATGAATTGGAATACATTTGATTTGTACACAAAGCTACCGGCAACAGTGCATTCGTCGAGTGAGATTGCACGAGTCGGCTCACTCCTTCAACGGTTTGGGCCGCAGTCTTACGATTTTCGTCTGTTCATGTAATTAGAGCATGGGTTCGAGATTGGTCTGGCACAGCCTCAAATTGAAGAGAGTATGAAATTCTGGTTCATATAAACGACTCTTTATTTAGGAAGTATTGGCCGGGACAATATGGAGAACGAGCCCTACAATTGCCACACATATGTCGCACAATCCGTCATTTAGTGCAGTTATTGACAGTGTTTGGAGAATTGCCTATTCTTAATATTACCCTTAGCAAGAAAGGAGGTTAAGATGGGAAAATGCGGAGCAGGGATTAACTGTGCAGGCGGTGGTGGTCAATGTGGTGCTGGCATGAACTGCGCAGGTGGCGGTGGAGTTTGCGGTGCTGGCATGAATTGCGCAGGTGGCGGTGGAGTTTGCGGTGCTGGCATGAATTGCGCAGGTAGTGGTGGAGTTTGTGGTGCTGGCATGAACTGCGCAGGTGGCGGTGGAGTTTGTGGTGCTGGCATGAACTGCGCAGGTGGCGGTGGAGTTTGCGGTGCTGGCATGAATTGCGCAGGTAGCTAGCGCTCATACACTGTCACCAAAGGGAGAACCAGTTACGATCTATCCGAATCTATCGAAAACACTCTACATCTTTTCCAAGGATGATCGGATTCTCTATTTGGAACCCGAATATCCCGACTGGATTTCGATCAATGTGCGCTACAAAGGGATATTCGACCTATTTGATGGCAGACATGCAGTTGGTGATATTTCCCAGTTCATAAAGGAGAATCACCAAAACGAGTCTGCTCTTCTAATTGATCAGATGAGTTCGCTCATTAAAACTTCAAGGATATTTGAGCAAAACACTTCGGTAATTCCCCAGAATTTTAAAGCACGTGAGTCCAGACTAAAGTATGTGTATCTTACGCTAACAGATGATTGCAATCTGAATTGCAGCTATTGTTATGCCAAAGCCCGAAGCAAAGCAAGCAGTCTGGATGTCCAGACATGGTATACATTTGTGGACAGACTGTTAGCTTTCTCAAATCCCCTTACCTTCATTTTCACAGGTGGTGAGCCACTTCTCGTTCCATATTTGTTTGAGCTTGCCACTTACATAAACAACCATGGCTCAAGTTGCATACTGCTGACCAACGGAACGAAGATAGACAATAAAGAGACCGCTAAAAGTATTGCCGAGTGTTTCGAATTAATCAAGGTTAGCCTTGACAGTCACAGACCCGAAACGTGTTCTGAGTTGAGGGGACACGGCACATTGGGCAAAGTAACGGCTGCATTAGGTTTACTTGATGATGCAAAGGCTAACTATACCGTACTTGCAACAGTGAGTAAGCTCAATAAAGAGGATTTAGACGATTTTGCCCAGTATTTCAATGATAAGGTTTCTTTCCAACCACTTTATCGGATGGGTTCCGCTAAAACAGAGTCTGAGCTGTTCATATCCGGCGACGAATATTATGACGCGTTGACTAGAACTGGCTTGTTCAAGTACTTGTCAAGTTATCATAGGAATATCCACAGTTACCGAGGAAATCCATCCAAACGATGTGCCATGGCAACGGAAGAACTAAGTATAGGACCTAATGGGGATCTTTATCCATGTCATATGCTACACTACCCTGAACTCAAGGTAGGGAACCTCAGTTCTGAGGAATCTATAGAGGATTTATACAATAGATCTAAAGTCTTGTCCGATCTTAGGGCACTCACCGTTGATTCTATCCCTCAGTGCAAAGATTGCTTTGTCAGGAATCTATGTGCAGGAGGCTGCAGAGCAAGATTGGATTTTTACAACGATGGATTGGAAGGGAATGATTCGTTTTGCATTTTCGAGAAGAAGCTCATTCTTGACTCCTTGCTTTACTCATACGGTTAATCCCGTCCTCATCCTTCGTGGTTTGTATATTCGTTCTTTAATTTATATCATCTTATATCGTCAGCGAAAATGTGACACATTAAGCCATTTTGTGCAGACATGGGTGGGGTGTTTTTCCGTGGGTAGTACTTGCTCCAGAAAGCAGTCCTTTCCAAGCAGTCTGTGCTGTTGACTTGCTGAGGGCACGAGGAGGTTATGTATGGGCTGACTCAGAACCGCCCCCGTTTTCAATCCTAGCAGCAAAGGCGATAAGCCTACCGACCCAGCGCAATGGTGACTTAATGAGGTCTTCATTGTGTACCGCGAATGTCATGCTACGCTAACGCCCTTGGTCAAAAACGCTGACCAATATAAGTCTCACTCAACTATGCCAACTGGCGTGCAGCCTTCATTGAGAAAGGCATTGCTATCGTTTGTACTCGTGCCGAGAAATTGTCGAACTTCTTTTTAATAGTGTCCGCGTTCAAGTCTATCAAACAAATTCTAAGGTCGCGATTAAGTTCCATTGAATCGTGAAACAGACCAAGTATGTCCTCATCTCTAAAAGAATAACCTACGACATAACACGCTTTACACCTCAAAAGACATTCCTTGAGGTGATGAAACATTTCGTAGAACGGCTCCCTGAAGGTGTATTTCTCATAAGCCGGGTAAATGAGTAATTCCTTATCTACTCTACGCCCAAGCGAGGTAGTCTCGCCAACTCTCACTGGCTGGGTTCCATAGCACATGCGGCCGTCCTCATCGCGATACCAATTAATTGACCCATGTAGCTTGTGAATCATACAAGCTTCGCGGTCGAATGAGTATAGCTGCGTATTCTCCTTGCCTATTTCTAGCTTCTGTTGAGTAGATTCACCGCAGTCATAATCAAATCGTTTAGCGTAGCAATAAGCCTCCAGGACGCAATCATAGTTAGTGGTGAACACTATGAAATTGAATTTCTTAGTGCTAGGGCTAGAACTATTGGCAAAATCTCGAAATGAGGTAAGCCCAGTCTGCTTCAAGAAAACGTGATGAAAGAACTCTGTATAGATTTCGAATGGTTTCTCTATAATATTGCACGACTCTGCCACGAAGCCTTGGACCTGCTTTAGCAGCGCCCGTGCTTCCTCACGATTTTTCTCTGAAAATAGTCTTACGGACTCAACCCTTTTGGGTACATCATTACCGTCAGCTAAGAAATGGTGCACGCTAGGATTGCCCAATACCCTTGTCTCTATTCTCTCAAAATCGATTATGTCTTGAAGAGCGGTAATTAGGGCCTCGATGTCGTAGTTACGGTAGTACTTAAGCCTCGACTTAATGTCTTGATATAGGGAACGATACATGACTACCCATGGTTGAAGAGATACCAATTTGTGGTTAGTCAATTGGTCTTCGAACTTCTTGACCATTTCGGTCATGGTTGGAATGCCAAACGGCACAGAAGCTCCAGCGCCTATGAAGACCACAAAATCCCTCATCTCGCCGTCCTACTCATTACAAGTTTATACGCCATAGAATATCACTGCCTACCCGATTCTGCAATCTCTAGATTAAGAGGCATGGTCGTGAGCTCTTAAACTCGTTAAGGTTGCGACTAAGTGACGCCAGGCCGTACTCCGCGCGAGGACATGAAAATCAGTCACGCTAACGCGGCAAGACGCTGGGAATCCAATCCTAGCAGCAACCGCGTCACGCCTCGGAGACGCTTTAACCCTAATACTGTTTCCCTGACTGCCTCACTTGGGTCTGTCACTTTAGCCATCATGAAGCTGTCATCTCGTACCGACATTTTAGAGCGGTCTCTCAAATTCTAGGTTGCCCAGTCATTATGTTAACAGTCCACAACATCCGTTAAATCATCAAATACAACAATTTATGATTTTCCGCCATTTTCCCCTTTAACACTCTGTTCAAAATTGTTAAATTGAACGCTAAATGAAGGTAAATTCAAAGGCGAAATACTGATACATTCCACGATTGTCAATCGTGAAATTTCGATATACCCTTGAATTGCAAAGGTGAATCAACAAACAATATACCGGGTGCAAGCTGGAGCATAATGACCGCCTCAAACCAGGGGGCGGTCTTGCTTTAGTTACAGACTAATGGAGGTTGGTAACGATGGATTGGCAAGGAAATGTATCTATGCAGGTCGAGACAGGGCCTGCTTTCTGGCTATTCCTGGCAGTCGTAGTAATCGTGCTGGTGCTGTGGTACACAGGCTATCTGTCGAAGATAAAAGACACCGCCACGAAATACTTCTGATAGATGCGTACTCGTTCAGTGGGTAATATCTTAGCTCTGTACTCTATCGATGTCAAAGAGGCAATTCGGATAGTATCTCCGACAATATACAGCTTGGTAGCGTCTGATTTCTTTCTGTGGGTAGAGATCCCCAGTTCACCTACTAACGCCATGTTAGGCTTTGGATGACTCTCCAGATTTCTTTGTGAAGGTTTCCAGTCACTTCTAATAAATCTACATGGACTGCGCTGAGCTTTTCCGCACTAGCTTCGCTTCTCTTTAACTCAAGATATCGACTAGCTTTTCTTTCCCAGTCCAATAACTGTGTCCTAAGACTCCGCGACTTTGGCAGGATCACTAGATGGTCAAGAACCACTTTATACCTCTCAGGAAGCCTCGGTATTATCTTAAGGTCGCCCTGAACGTTCCACCAGGGGAATCTGATACAGGTCACAGTGTAGGTACCAAAGCTCTGTGAATCACCCCGCAACAACGCATCTTTTAAATTTTCTTGCTCTTCCTCGGTATTTAAAATTAACGGTCTATAAGGCTCCGGCACCTGGGTTAATAATTCTATAATTTGTGCAAGGTCTCGCATGTCCGAAACCTGGCCCCTTTTCGCTAGAGCAGCAGTAACATGTTTCTCTACCGTATCTCGCTTCCAACCCAGTTTGTTAGCTATCTTATAAAAGCTATTACCATCTTCCCAGAGCTGAAGCATTTTATCCAAGTCGCGCTTATTGACGCGGTGCTTTCCCCTATCTATTGAATCTGCTTTCGGCTTCTTGTCTTTGTCTTTCACTATCTGCTCTTCTAGATTCGTGTGTGGCTGCCACAAGCTTCAATTATGGCACTTGCATGGCTGGACACCAATTATATCCCCGCTATTCTATCCATGTAATCATATAAATGTAAAGGCTAAACAAGTTAATGACATCTTGCATTATGCAGTGCGCTATGCCAAAGAAAATGAATGGGCATTCAGAATCCAGATTGACAAATACATTTGAATTCATTATTATTGCATTTGATAAATCCTTTAGGAGGTTCGTCTATGATTTCTACTAACGAAGTACTAAAACTCTCGGGTCTGACATACCCGATGCTAACTAGGCTTAGGGATCTCGGCATCATCCCAAAACCCCAGCGTCGCAGTTTAGGATTCAAGAAGGGGGTGATTGGCTTTTACGAAGACAGTGTTCTCGACATTATCAAACTGGTGAGGGAGCAGCAGAATAGAGGTTTTACACTATCGCGGATAGCCGCCATACAAAGAAGAGACCAGCAGAACACGACATCATAATGCCAAAGGAGGTAGAAATGAACAACAAGATAGCAGCAATCTGGGCTAGGGTCAGCACAAAGGGACAAGCTGAACTGTCCCTCGAAAGCCAGATTGAGAGGGCAAGAGCTAAACTAGATGCCGAAGGCTATGAGGTGCCTAGTGATTATATTCTGTCGGCTGACTGGTGCAGTCTTGACCTAAAGGATTGTCCGCAATTCCAAGAGTTGGAAGCGCTAGTCAGAAAAAAGAAGGTCAGCGCAATAGCTATGCTTGAGAGAGACCGCCTTCAGTGCAAACCCCCTCAGAGACTCGCGTTCCTTGCCGATTGTAGGGATAACGGTGTCAGAGTCATCGTTTGCCAGGGGCCACCGTCCCTAGAAGGTGATGAAGGAGACCTTATTGAGTTCGTGTTGGCTATGGGCAAACGCAGGTCGGTCGAGAGAGCCCGCCAAGGTAGCCGAGATGGTCTCCACGATAGGGTTGTTCTAGAAGGTCTTCCAACATCGCATCACCATGTGTATGGCTATGACTGGCAAAAAGAGACGCTCGTCCCCAATGAAAACTGGGGAGACGCAAAGCTTATTTTTACCTTGGCTTTGCAGGGAAAGATTTACTATGAAGTAATTCAAGAATTGAAACAGCGCCATGTCGCAAGCCCTCAAGGCAAAGAGGAGTGGTGCAAGTCGACAATATCTGTGATTCTACGAAATCCAATATATGCCGGCAAGTATTATGCTCTTAAAAAACAGGCCGTGGAACCCCTCAAAAGAAAAGGCAATTCGTATGGTAATAGCTCATGTAGAAACCTACCTTTCGAAAATTGGCATCACTTACCTAAGGTAACTATCATCAATCCGCCTCTTAGTTGGTGTGAATATCTCACTATTCAAGAAAGATTGAAGCGGCATCAAGAATTGTCTGCAAGAAACAACAAGTTTGATTACCTGTTGCGTGGTTTCATTTTTTGCAGCTACCACCATGGTCAAAATGGAGAACCTAGAAAATTTCACGGACGACCGCAGCACAGAAGCCACTGCTATGTGTGCCCAGTAGGGGGTTGCCCACATCCTTATCTCAATGGGCCAAATTTGGAGGAAATCGTAAAGGAAAACGTCAAGTTTCTTCTTGAATTACAGCCCGAAGAGTTCTATGCGCGAATTACCAACAGAGCCAATAAGGCTCAATTAGAAGAGAACTGCCATGAGGAATTGCGTACTCTGGAAACGAAACGTAATAGAAACCTAAATTCTCAAGCCAGTTTGGAAGTAAGGCGAATAGCAGGTGACTACGAAACTAGAGATAGAATTGAAGTCTACAAACGAGTTAATAAACAACTTGAAACACAATCCAAATGGATTGACGAGAGAACCAAAGTAATTCAGGGGCAACTCGCTCAATTAGGACGCGAGGATGAAGCACTAGCGACTTTATCCGAAATTAGAAAACGGGTCGTGAATGGGTTAAACGAGCTAACGAACAAAGAGTGGAGAGAGCTGTTCACTGCACTTAATCTTCAGGTTCATACCAAGGATGTCGAACACCCTGTATCGTGGCCCGCGTACTGGGACAGGGTCCCCCGAGAAGTTGAACGAATAGAAATAAGCTTTGGCTTGCCTATAGGAGAGGGTAGACCCCAGATACCCGATATTGCGTTAATCAAGCCTGGGGTCGCAGATTAGTGCCAGAAGGCTACTCCGGATATCCCTTAAGCTGCTATCTGATAAGCAGCGCGGGCTGCTCTGGCTCCCTGGAGTCGACAGATCGCCTCGAAACGGGCTGTTTTGGTCCCCTCTTTTTTTCTGCGTGTTTCTCCGGGGGTTTGAGCGGTTCCCACAGGGAGGCAAATACCAGAACGATATCGGGGTCGAAGTGAGTACCTGCACAGCGCTTCAATTCCTCTATAGCTTCGTCATGAGAGGATTTGCCATCTCGGTAGGGGCGGAGCG